>Ga0207733_100140_pt1 | contig 70606 bp, 69 predicted proteins | sample A23P3SouthBayCA_FD_187735 | JGI IMG/M metagenome (GOLD analysis project Ga0207733, IMG submission 187735) | Aerobic enrichment media microbial communities from Eden Landing Ponds, California, USA - A23 P3 (SPAdes) | ecosystem: Environmental > Aquatic > Marine > Unclassified | place: Emeryville...
GCTCTCGGGGAAGTCGCCGACGGGCTACGCCGCCGCAGCCATCTACGCCGCTTCCCTGCTCTGTAACGAGAAGAAGACACAGCGCGAGGTCGCCGACGTGGCTCAGGTGACAGAGGTCACCATCCGGAACCGCTATCAGGAACAGATCGAAGCGATGGGTATTCACTGACCGGCGACGGCCGGTGACACCTCGCGCGATTTTCCACTCCCAGTTTCTTCTCAGCGTTCGCTCTTCGCTCTCGACGCTTGCGCGGACCCGACTGCCTCGGCTTCCGTTCTCTCAGAAACCAGTGTCCCGGCGTAGCGACGGTGATCCCGACAGAAAATGAATGCCGTCAGTCGGCGGCCGCGGAGTCCTCGTCCAGGTCCGCGTTCGACTGGATCGTCGCCTCGTCGACGTCGATGTCGGCGAGGTGGACGTACTCGTTGAGCGCGATGAGGCCGAAGCCGACCTTGGAGACGACGTCGATGTAGGAGACGACGAGCGCGCTCGTCTCGAGGTCCATCATGCCGAACCCGGACACGCCGACCATCCAGATGACCGGGTAGACCAGCCAGAGGACGACCACGAACGACCGGAGCTTGCGAAACAGGGCTTGGATCCCGTCGGTCTGCTCGGCCGACAGCACCTCGAAATCCCGATAGAAGTAATAGACGACCCCGCCGAACGCGGCCGAACCGGCGAGGTAGAAGACCCAGTTCAGCGGCACGGCGACCGCTGCGCCGACGAAGCCGAAGACGATCGTCAGTGCCTGCAGGGTGGCCACGCGGGCGAGCAGTCCCGTCGACGCGCCCACGAGCAGGCCGATGAAGACCACGTGGATCGGCGTCGTGAGCAGCCAGTCGACGTAGCGCGGGACGAACACCGTTGTTCCCTTGGCCGTCTCGAGACCACCCAGACGGAACGCCATGAGCCCGTACGCCACGGCCGCGATGGCGGGCACCGCAACCACCAGCAGGAAGGGGCGTCGCTTCTCGTCGGGGACGAGCAACAGGCCGTAGGCCAGCAGGCCCGTCCCGACGACCATTCCGAGCGTGCCGATCGTAAACCAGGTTGTGAGTCCAAACATTGTCAGTCGTCAGTTGCCGCGGCCGCAGTCGTTCCACCGGCGTCAACGCCGGCGTTCGTCTCGAACCGTTCCAGTGCCGTCTCGAGTTCGCTCGCGCGTCGGCGCAGGTCCTGTGCGGACTCGGAGACGCGGTCGATAGACTGTGACTGGTCCTCGGCCGCGCCCGCGACCGTGTCGGCTTCGGTGGCGGTCTGCTGACTGATGTCTGTCAGCTCGTCGATTGTTCCCATGACGTCCTGGGCCGTGCGGGCCTGCTCCTCGGTCGCGTCGTCGATCTCCTGGATGCCGGTGTCGACCTCCTCGGTGTACTCGACGATCGTCTCGAGGGCGTCGACGGCTTCCCCGACGGTCGCCGCGCCGTCAGTGACCCGTTCGCTCGTCGACTCGATCGTCTCGACGGTCTCGCTGGCCTGGCTCTGGATCCGCTCGATGCGGTTCTCGATGTCGCCGGCCGCCTCTTTGGTCTCCTCGGCGAGGCCCTTGATCTCGTCGGCGACGACGGCGAAGCCCTCGCCCTGCCCATCGGCGTGAGCGGCCTCGATGGAGGCGTTGAGCGCCAGCATGTTCGTCTGCTCGACGATCTGGGTGATGACGCTCACGATCTGGCCGATCTCGTCGAGTTCGTCGTCGAGTTCGCTGATCGCGTCGACGGTCTCGTCGGTCTCCTCCTCGATGGCGTTCATCTCCTCGATGGCACGCTGGGCCGCTTCACGGCCCTCCTCGCCGACCTCGGCGGCCTGGTTGGAGGTAGTCGCGACCTGCTGTGCGGACGAGGCGACCTGCTCTGCTGTCGCCGAGAGGTTCTCCATCTCGCCGGCGGCGTCGGCCAGCCGTTCGGACTGCTCGGTCGTCCCCTCGAAGATCTCCTCGATCGAGGTGGTGACCTGGTCGCTGGCGCGGTCGACCCGGTCGGCGCCGTCGCCGACCCTGTCGGTGGCCGCGAGCACCTCGTCGGCGAAGCTTTTCATCTCCGCGATGGTCTCTTCGAGCGCGTCGAGGGCATCGTTGATGTGGACGCCGACGGTCTCCATCGACTGGTTCTCGCTGTCGGGTTCGACCCGTCTCGTGAGGTCGCCGTCGGCCGCTTCCGAGAGGACGTCGCCGTACTCGGCGGCTTTCGTCTCGAGGTGGGTCGTCATCGCCTCCATCTCGGCGGCCTCCTGCTCGGCGCGCTGGCGTGCCTCCTCGGCGTCGGCCTGTGCGGTCTCGGCCTGTTCGCGAGCGGCTTCGGCCTCGCCGATCTTCTCGCGTATGGAGTCGCGCATCTCGGCGAACGACTCGTAGAGCGTCCCGATCTCGTCGGTCCGACTGCTCTGGAGGTCGACGTCGAGGTCGCCGTCGGCCATCGCCCGCGCCCGCTGGGAGACGCGGCGCAGCGAGACGATCGTGTTCGACCCGATAGTGACGCCGATGAGCCCGAGGTTGATCACTGCGAGCAGGACCAGACCGATGAGGTCGGAGTTGATCTGGTCGCCCAGCGCGTAGGCGGTCGACTTCGGCGAGTGGACCATCACGACCCAGCCGTTGGCGTCCATCCGCGAACTCGCCATCAGCGTCCCGCCGTCGCTCATGAACGAACTCCCCGAAGCGGGGACCATCGAGAGGTCCATCGACCCGTCGTGGTCGGTGAGGATCTTGCTCGCGTTCGGGTGAGCGACGTACTGGCCGGCCCCGTTCACGACGACGGTCGAGGTGTCGGCGTTGCCGTTCGAGAGCGTCTCGGAGCGGGCCGCGATGTCGGTCATGAACACGAGCGCGCGGTTCTCGGCACCCGGAACCGGCGTCACGACGGCGACGACCGGGTGGTCGACCGTGCTGACGGTGAACGGTTCGGTGACGTACGTGTCGTCCGGCCCTTCGAACGTCGGCGGGTCGGTGGCAAAGGGCGCGCCCTGTTCGGCGGGGCTGACCCCCTCGAGCGTTTCGTCGGTGCTCTCGAGGAAGACCATCGACTCCGTGTCGAGGTAGTGGATAGCGGCCACGTTCTCCGGTACCTGACCGGACTCGACGAGACCGGTGAGCGTCTCGTCGACCGTATCGGCGTCGCCCGAGCGCACGGCGTCGAGGCGCGCGGTCAGAACCGCGTCGCGCTCGACGCCGTCGAGCCAGGCGTCGAGTTCGGCCGTCCGCGTCTCCGAGAGCGTCTGTAGGTCGCCCTCTACGTCGTCTTGGAGCGTGGCTGAGGCCTGCGTGCTGATGACGGCGCCAAAGCCCACCATCACCACAACGGCGACCGCCAGCGCGACCCCGAGCCGCATCGCGTACGACCCGCGGATTACGTCCGGAAGAATAGAAGGTGAATCCGATGTCATCGTGCGAAGTAGGGTGACACTCACTGTAAAACGTTCCTGCGCAATTCTCAGCCCTGATACCCTGAAAACTGTCAGTTCGATGGGCCGACGGCCAGGTCCGTGACGGCGCCCGCACGACCGGTAACGACGCCCCGGGGACCCAAACAGTCTTGTCGCCTGATGGGTAAGATACTGGGAGTTCGCCGGGAACTGAAAGAGATGAGCGAAGACGAGTCAGCCGGGGTTGGCCCCCCGGGACCGGTGCTCGATGTCCTCGCGGACCCCACTCAGGGCCAGCACCGGCTGCCGTACCTGCTGGGTGTCCTCGACGACGGCGACGCCGCCGACCGTCTGACCGCCGCGACGGCGCTGTGTCTCGTCGTCGAAGACGAACCCGATATGCTGCCCTACGTCGTCGAGCGGCTGGTCGACCGCCTCGATGACGACGCGCCGGTCGAGGTCGGGCACGCGCTCGATTACCTCGCTGCCGGGAACCCCCGTGCGGTCGACGAGACCGTCTCCGCGATGACCGAAGCCGACGAAGTGCGAGCCCGCCGTGCGCTCTACCAGTCCGGCGGCGGCTTCGCCCGCAGCGAGTACCTCCAGCCCGGAGCGGGCGAGTGCGACGTGGGCCGGACACGCCTGGCCGGCGCGGGGAGCGTCGACGACCCGCGGCAGGTGCGCACGATCGACCCGGAAGCGGACGACGATCCGCTCACCGAGGCGGACGATGCCGGTGGCGATGGCGGACCGGCCGGCGACCACCAGGAGGTCGACCACCCGGACGGGAGACAGGTCACTCGCGGGACGCTCTCGCTCGTCGCGGACCGACTCTCAGAAGTCATCGAGCGGAGTCGGTTCGAGGTGCTCGATGTCCTGAGCGACCGCCGTCGCGGTCGGTTCGGCGATGTCTACCGCGCCTCGGGCCGACTGGACGACGAGGACGTCGGCGTCGCGCTCGTCGTCTTCCGACTGCCCAACGGCGACTGGCAGCGGTTCCTCGGCGACCTCCGCGCGGCGCTAGCGCGGTGGGACGGGGTCGACGACCACGACCGCGTGCGTACTGTCCACGACTGGGGGCTCCGCCCGCGCCCGTGGGCTGCACTCTCCTTCACCGACGAAACCCTCGCCGACCGGCCGCTGGCCGGGCAGGTTCCAGCCGACGGTGACGACGGCGACCGTGACGTCAGCGACGACGACCGTGATGTCAGCGCCGGCGCGGAACCGAGTGGTGACGGTCAGCGACCGTCCCTCGACGCCGCGGTCGCGGCGACGCTGGATCTGGCGGACGGGCTGGTCCACGCCCACCAGCACGGCGTCGTCCACGGCGCGCTCGACCCGGAGACGGTCGCGTTCCCCGGAACCGCCCTGACCGTCACCGAACGCCAGCGCCCGTTCGTGACGTACCCCGGAATCACGACCGCCTACGCCGGCCACGCCGACGTGGCGGAGTTCGTCGACCCGCGCTACGCCGCGCCGGAGTACTTCGACGACCGCTTCGGCGCCGTCGACCACGCCACCGACGTCTACGGGCTCGGTCTGCTGTGTTACCGACTCGTCACCGGCGACCACCCCTACGACGGGCCGCTCTCGGCTGTCCGCGAGGCTGTTGTCGACGACCGGTCGCTCAGACCCTCGGCCGTCGACCCCGCGATCCCGGCGGCGCTCGACAGAGTCATCGGGAAGGCGACCGCGACGCGAAAGTTGAAACGATACGAAACGCTCACCGTGTTCCGCCGGGAACTCCGGAGTATCGATGGCGAATGACGTCGAGTTCGGGCTGCACCTGATCGAGGGTGACCCCAACCTCACGTTCATCCTCTTCGTCGGGACCGTCCTGCTCGTCGTCATCGCCGCCCGGTTCGGCGCCTACGCCTACATGAACGTCCGCGAGAGCGCGCCGGACCAGCGCGTTCTCTGGGAGTACCTCTTTTTCGTCGGCGTCGTCACCACCCTCTACGGGCTCGTTTCCGTCCTCGAAGTCGTCTCCTCGGTCCGGACCCGATTCAAAGGCGGCGTGATGCTCGCCGCGGTGCTCCTGCTCGCGCTGGGGCTCAGGGAGATCTACTACAACGCCGCGCTCTCGACGAGCGCCGAGGGGCGAACCGGCCAGTTCCGCGGTCGGGAGGGTATCGAACTCGCGTTCGTCGCCTGCGTCGCCGTCGTGATATTCGGGACCGCGCGTTTCGGGTTGACCGACGCGCTCCTGGCGCTCCAGGGCGCCGGCGCGCTCGCCTTCGCCGGTTACGGCTTCTGGTTCGGCCGCCGCCAGACCGCCGAGACGATGGTCCAGGGAACGATGATCGACTCGCTCTTGCGCCATCTCCTCCCAGTGATGGCCTTCGCGACGCTGGTCCCCGCGGTCGACCTGGCGACCGTCGCTGGCCTCCCGCGGGTCATCGTCGTCCACGTTCAGGTCGTCTTCGTCATCATGACCGCCACTGCGCTGATGACCGCAACGATCAAGCTTCGGCAGAACCTCGCAGGTCTGTGAGTCCGGCGCCGGGGATAGCAGTCACCCCACCGTCTGCTCGGCCACAGCCCCCGGGCAGCACGCCGGGAAGTCGGTGATGACGCCGTCGACGCCAACCTCACGCAGTCGTGCCGTCTCCGCGGGCTCGGTCACCGTCCAGGCGTTGACCGCGAGTCCGGCCTCGCGGGCCGCGGTCACGAGCGTCCGCGAGCAGGCGTTCGACGCGGGGTGAAGCCCCTCGCAACCCGCCTGCCGCGCGCGCTGGATGGCACCCTCCCCGTCGGTGACCAACAGTGCAGTCGGGTACGCTTCGACGGCGCCGAGCGCGTCGGGGTCGAACGACGAGACGACGACCGACGGTGCGGCGTCCGCTCCAGCCAGAACGGCTCGCGCGTCCGCCCAGAACCCGCGCTCTTTGAGTTCGACGTGCAGCGTCGTCGATTCGGGGACGCTCTCGACGACCCGCGCGAACGTCGGGACCCCCGCGTCGGTCCCCTCGACGTACAGGTCGGCGAGTTCGGCGGCAGCGAACGCGGAGAGCGGCCCCGACTCGTTCGTCGTCCGGTCGACCGTCTCGTCGTGGTGGACGACGACCTCGTCCGAGCCACACCGGCGCAGGTCCAGTTCGACGCCGTCGGCCCGCTCGGCCGCGTCCAGGATCGCCGGCAGCGTGTTCTCCGCGTTGACCCCCGCGAACCCCCTGTGGGCGATGCAGTTCACGGCCGTCGGTTACGGCGGTTCGGGGTTAGTCTTTGGGACCGTCCGAGCCGGTGTTCGATGGTGGGTGCGTAGCCCGACACAACTGTCCACGGCAGTCGGCGCGCGCTGTCGCGCGCGTTCATGCGCGCGCAGATTTCGTGTGAGGGATGAGTAACGCAGGACGAAGGACGAGTAACGCAATCGGTTGGGGAGGGCGTGGCTGTCTGCGGTCGCAGTGCGGTGCGGGGTAGTTGCGGGGCGGGCGGTGGCGGTGCGGGGCTATGGCGGTGCGGGGCTATGGCGGTCCTGGTGGACTCGAAGGGCGAGGGCCGGTCGCGGGGCCTGCGCGGGCCCTATCCGAGCGAGCGCAGCGAGCGAGGATATCCCGCACAGGCCCCGCGAGCGGTTCGAGGGCTTCCATCGGTGGGGATCGAGTGCGGTCGCGGCGGTGTCTGCAGTTGCAGTAGCTCGTACCGTAGTCGTCGAGAGCATTCAGCGACGACTGAGGGCCGTCGAGACTCTCTGACGCGACCCACATTTATGCCGTCACCGGCCTTTGACTCGTCTATGTCAGCCGACTTCGACTTCAGCGGCGATGTAGTGCTCGTGACCGGTGCCGGCGGCGCTCTCGGGAGCGCGGTCTGTGCGCGCTTCGCGGCGGCGGGGGCGACCGTCTGCGGCGCGGACGTGGTCTCGCCCGATAGCGAGGACTTCCTGCTCGACCCCGACCTCGTCGACTTCTACCAGGGCGATTTCACCGACGAGGCGCAGGTCGCAGAGGTGGTCGACAGCGTCGTCGACGACCACGGCGGCCTCGACTGCCTCGCGAACATCGCGGGCACCTGGCGCGGCGGGACACCCATCGCCGAAACCGAGGCGGACACCTTCGACTTCCTCTTCGACGTGAACCTGAAGACGATGTTCCTCGCGTCGAAACACGCCCTGCCGCATCTTCAGGAGAGCGACGGCGGAGGCGAGGGCGGCGAGGATGGCCAGGGCGCCATCGTCAGCGTCTCCGCGCGCTCGTCGCTCGAAGGCGGCGAGGGCGACGGTCTCTACCGCGCGACCAAAGCCGGCGTTCGCATCCTCACGGAGACCATCGCGCAGGAGAACATGGGCGAGGTCCGCGCCAACGCTGTGATGCCGAGCGTCATCGACACGCCGATGAACAGAGAGATGATGTCCGACGCCGACCACGACCAGTGGGTCGACCCGGCGGAGATCGCCGACGTGGTCGCCTTCCTCTGTTCGGACGCCGCTGCCGTCACGAGCGGCGCGGCCGTCCCGGTCTACGGCGAAGCGTAGGCTCGCCCGAATCCCCTGGTCGGGACCGCAGCGCCAGTCCGGCCGGGAGGGCAGGAATACGCCCGCGGCCACCGCCGGGACCAGGACCGCAACGATCACGAGCAGTTTGGGGTCCGACCCCAGCGCGGCGGACAGCTCCCAGACCGAGTCGTCGCCGGCGCGTTCGACCGTCTGGAGTCCTTGTTACCGGATCGTCGCCACCGCGACGGCGACGGAGAACCCATCATCGTCACGCTCCGGGGAGGAGCAACAGCGCTTTCGGCCAGGTCGGTTTCGCCTGCCACACCCGGTACCGCTCCGGGGCCGCCCGCCAGTCGATCCGCTGTCACTCGGACGTTCGCGTGATGGGTCACCGGAGATCATAAGTGCGCCTGCGGAGAGGATGTCGGTCGCTTGCCGGTGACACCAGCGGCGTCCGCGGTCGCTCAGCAACCGGCGGCGTCCGTAATCCTCAGCACCCGCCGGCGGCACCGGCGCCCGCACAGCTCGCACCGGCCGCGCTCGCACCGGCCGCGGCGGCCGCTGCGCCGGTCACCACTGCGGTGTTTTGCTGTCGGCTGTAATCGACGCTCTCGCCCCACGCGACCGGTGCGACGTGGTCGTCGATATCGTCCGCATCGAGCATCCTCTCTTTGAACTCTACGACGCCGAAACCCGACTCGCCGACGACTCGGTCGGCGATGTCTTCGGTGACCGCGATGCGGCGACACTCCTCGGCCTCGAAGAGTTCGTCGCCGTCGAAGGTGAACTGCACGTCGTAGTGGCGGACGAACACGCCGTCGAAGGCCGGTTCCATCGCCCGGATCGCCTCGGTGGCGAGGTCCCAGACCATGTCCAGGTCGGGGTTCTCGACGTCCTCGCCCAGCGAGAAGCGGGCGATGGGGACGACGATCGGTTCCTCGTCGGGGCCTTCGTTGACCACGGCGACGCCGGTCACCGCGCAGTCCTCGATGCCGTAACTGGCCGGGTCGACTCGGTTCTGGAGCGTTTCGTGGGCGTCGTCCTCGCGTGCTTCCAGATCGACGCCTTCGTCCGTGTCGTCGTTGCCAAGCAGTCGTTCCAGTAGGGAGGGCATTGCACGTGGTCTTTGGTTCCGGTGGGCTTGTAACTCTTGTCTCGCTCCGGTCCGTTGCTATGACCGTGGCCGGTGACGACATCGGCTCTGCAGCGTCTCTCTCCCGATGACGGTCCTCGGCCCGCTCGCTCGCTGTCCTGGCCGCAGAGGCCACCACGACTGTAGTCGATCCTGTGCGTCGAACGCCCTCGGCCCGCTCGTTAGCTGTCCTGGCCGCAGAGGTCACCACGACTGTAGTCGATCCTGTGCGTCGAAAGCCCTCGGCCCGCTCGCGGTGGCTGAGTGACATACCCTCGCTCCCTGCGGTCGCTCGAGTAGCGGTCACTCAGCCACTCTCCTTCGGCGCGACCGTGCCTCGCCCTTTCAGTCCACCAGGGACCGCGACCGCAGACGGCCACACCCTCCCCAGCCGATTCGCTCGCTCGTTCCACTCACTCGCTCATCCCTCGCACGACACCGTCTTGACCGCTCGCGCGAACTGCGCTCGCGGTCGCGACGGCGCGCGCCACTGCGGCTATGTAGCGATCTACTATCGGACCATATACGGGTCGTCGCTGGGAAGGAACCGGCCCAGATCGGCCGTGCGGCGGTAGTCCCGCGAGCGGAGTTCCTCGAGGGTGGCTATCAGTGTCTGTTCGTCGTCGTCGGTCCACTGCGCGGGGTCTTTGACCGGGAAGACGAGCCAGCCGCTCCCGGAGATTTCGGTCGCGTGCAGTTCGTCCATGTCCACGTCGTCGGTCGGTTCCGAAGTCGCGACGGCGAAGACGTGCTCGGTCACGCGTTCGCCCACAGGGAGGAGAACGTGGGCCGCGATGGCCCGCAATTCGGCGTCGAAAAACGCCTCCTGGTCGGCGTAGTCCGCGGGCGTCGGCACGCCCTCGGGGACACAGAGATGCAGGTACGAGAAGTACGTCTTGTCGACGACCGGGGGCGTGCCAGCTTCTTGCAGTAGGCCGCCGTCGACGAGCGCCCGCTGGAGGCGCTCGCTGGCCGCGAAGTCGGTGAACGGAATCCCCGAGTCGGCGCCGCCGTGGACGCCGGGATGGTCGCCGACCACGTGGAAGTGGGCGTTGGCGTCGCCGTACCCGGGGACGTACGAGTCACAGGGCGGCGAGAACCCGAACGGGTTCGACTGCCGGGCGGTGACGTTTTTCACGTCCGACCGGTCCGGGGCGACGAACAAAAACGTCGCCGTTCCCGGTCACACCTGCCAGGTGATCCGGAGACCCGATTCAACCCTCCGACACACTGTGTCCCGCCGTGGCAGACAGTCTCCCGTCGATGCGTGGATCACTGCAATTGACATTCCAGCGTTTCTTTCGGCCACCCGCATGAAGCGGCAGGTCGCAACAGTGGGGGTAGCGCTTCTCCTCCTCCTGGGGGGATGCAGCGGGCTCGGGGGTGGCGGCGGGTCGACCGCGACGCCGTCAGCAGCCGACGCACCGACACCGACGCCGACGCAGGAAGCGGGGGACGCGCAGACCGAAACGCCGGCGTCGACAGACGCGCCGACCACTGGCGAACAGACGCCAGCCGAGACAGACGCACCGACGCCGGACGGGACGGACGCACCGACGCCGACCACGAGCGCGGATTTGGCCCCAGTTTCGTCGATGGAGTCGCTCCCGCCGGGGGTCAGTGCGGACGGCGTCACCGACGAGCGGGCGCTGTTCGGGGCCCACCGCGACGGCGTCACGGCCGCCGGTACGGCCTTCCAGGTCGCCGTCCGGAACGCCACCGATACGCTCATCACGGTCGAGCGGGCCAACGATACCGGAGCGCGGCGGATCTCGCTCACCGCCGGGACCGGCGAGCAACTGGCCTACTACTTCGCCGACCCGGTGTACGCCACGTACAACACCACCGACGGGGATGTGGGGTACGCCCACGGTGACGTGCCGCTGGCCGGCGAGTCCGTGTTCATCGACATCGCCGTTACCGGACTCGGGAACACCTGGCTCCGCGCCGTCGAGTGGGAGCCAGTCGGCGTCGAAACCGTCGACGGCGAACAGCGCCTCGTACTGAACGGAACCGGACTCAACCGGACGGAAGCGCAGAGAGAGGGGACGCTCCTCCCGGCGCTGGCATCCGGCGACGGAGAGGGCAACCCCTCGCTCGACGCCCGGATGGCCGTCACCGAGAGCGGCCTCGTCCGCCACGCGAACGTCACCCTCTCAGTGGAGCGCAACGGAACGACTGCGGCGAAAATCATGGAGGTGACGACCCGACCGTTCACCGACGACGTCTCCGAACCCTCGTGGCTGGCCGACGCGCCGCGGGTCGAACTCGACGCCGAGGAGAGTGGCCGACTGCTCGCGTTCGACCACACCGGCGGCCCGACTATCGAGAGCGGGACCGACCTGTCGGTGATAGCCGACGGCGAGGGGGTCGGGAACGTCACCCTCCCGACAGCCGTCGAGGAAGGCGATACCGTCTACGTCCACCGGACCGGCGACGGGAGCCTCGCGGTGAGCGTGAACGACCGGCCGACGGTCCCCGACAGCGCGACGGCGTTCGAGGGGCAGGTCCTGGTCACTGGCTCGCAGGGAGTTGTCACTTTCCGAACCGGGGTCGACCGCGAGCAACAGGAAGAGTGACCAAGCGCCGATAGAACGAGTCGGTTCCATGACCGCACCCGGCTGTCGAAGCGTCGGGAAACGCTTTTTTCCCGGCGTTCGGATGTCCATTCAATGACCCCAGGGGCCGCGTCTCCGAAGTCGGGTGACGAGTCGCGAGGTGAAAAGTCGTGACCCACGAGGACGACATCGAGGACCTGCGCGAGCGCAAAGAACAGGCCCGGATGGGCGGCGGCCAGGAGCGTATCGACGCCCAACACGAGAAGGGAAAAAAGACCGCTCGCGAGCGGATCGACTACTTCCTCGACGACGGCACCTTCGTCGAGATCGACCAGTTGCGCGAGCACCGCTCGACCAACTTCGACATGGACGAGCAACGCGTCCCCGGCGACGGCGTCGTCACCGGCTACGGCGAGGTCGACGGCCGCACCGTCTTCGTCTTCGCCCACGACTTCACCGTTTTCGGCGGCTCGCTCGGCGAGGAGTTCGCCAACAAGGTCTGCAAGGTGATGGACAAGGCGATGGAGACCGGCGCGCCCATCGTCGGCCTCAACGACTCCGCCGGCGCGCGCATCCAGGAAGGTATCGACTCGCTCGCGGGCTACGCCGACATCTTCCACCGCAACCAGCTGGCTTCCGGTGTCGTCCCGCAGATCTCCGCGATCATGGGCCCCTGTGCCGGCGGCGCGGTCTACTCTCCCGCCATCACGGATTTCATCTTCATGGTCGAGGAGACCAGCCACATGTTCATCACGGGGCCGGACGTCATCGAGACCGTAACGGGGGAAGAGGTCACCTTCGACGAACTCGGCGGCGCGGGCACGCACGCCACGGACTCCGGCGTCGCCCACTTCACGCCCGCCGCCGAGGAGCAGGCACTGGATGACATCCGCTATCTGCTCTCCTATCTCCCGAACAACAACGCCGAGGACCCGCCCCGGGTGCAGCCGTGGGACGACCCCGACCGCCGCGCCGAGGGTCTGCGCGACGTGGTCCCCCAGGCTCCGCAGAAACCCTACGACATGCACGACGTGATCGCGGGCGTCGTCGACGAGGGGTCGTTCTTCGAAGTCGCCGAACGCTACGCGATGAACCTGCTCACCGGCTTCGCCCGCCTCGACGGCCACTCCGTGGGCGTCGTCGCCAACCAGCCCCGCGTCAACGCGGGCACGCTCGATATCGACTCCTCGCTCAAAGGCTCCAGATTCGTCCGGTTTTGCGACGCGTTCAATATCCCTATCCTCACCTTCGTCGACGTGCCCGGGTTCATGCCCGGGAAAGACCAAGAAAAAGGCGGGATCATCAAACACGGCGCGAAACTCCTCTACGCCTACTCCGAGGCGACGGTCCCGCTCATGACTGTGATCACCAGAAAGGCCTACGGCGGCGCCTACGACGTCATGGCCTCGAAGCATATCGGCGCGGACGTCAACTACGCCTGGCCCACCGCCGAGATCGCGGTGATGGGGCCCGAGGGCGCCGTCAACATCCTCTACGACGACGAACTCGACGCGGCCGAACAGGTCGAACAGAAGCGCCAGGAACTCATCGACGAGTACCGCGACGCCTTCGCAAACCCCTACACCGCGGCCGAGCGCGGCTTCGTCGACGACGTGCTCGAACCGCCCGAGACACGCCCGCGACTGATCGAGGATCTCGATACGCTCCAGGGCAAGCGCACGGACCACCCCGATCGTAAGCACGGGAACATTCCGCTATAGGGCGGCAGACGACAGGGTTTATTCGTGTTTGGACCGCGGGCGATCGCATGTCACTGCTTGCCCCGGCCGACCGGCCCGAACCGGTCCTACTCTCGGACGTGGCCATCGACGACGACTTCTGGACCGACCGCCTGACGACGAACCGCGAGCGGTCGATCGAACACCAGTACGACCAGCTCGGCGAGCGCTGTCTCCCGAACTTTCGGCGTGTCCGCGACGGGAAGACCGGTGGGTTTCAGGGGATGTGCTTCGAGGACTCGGACGCGTACAAGTGGCTCGAGGCCGCCAGTTACGTCCTCGCGACCGACGAGGACCCCGACCTGCGCGAACGGGTCGACGAGGTGATCGAGCTCGTGGCGGCCGCCCAGGACGACGACGGCTATCTGAACACCTACATCCAGCTCGAGTTTCCGGGCCAGCGCTGGCAGAACATCCGGAACCTCCACGAGCTCTACTGCGCGGGCCACCTCATCGAAGCCGCCGTCGCGCACCACCGGGCAACTGGCGAGCGCTCGCTGCTGGACGTGGCCACGGCTTTCGCGGACCACATCGACCGCGTGTTCGGCACCGGCCAGGACGACCGCCACGCGGCGCCCGGTCACGAGGAGATCGAACTCGCGCTGGTGAAGCTGTTCCGCGTGACCGGAGCGGAACGTTACCTCGACCTGGCGACGTACTTCGTCGACGTGCGGGGCACGACGGGCCGCTTCGACTGGGAGATCGACCACACCGACGAGTTGCCCGGCGGCGAGCGGTGGCACACGTCGCCGGACTACGACCACTCGTACAGCCAGGCCCACGAACCGCTGCGCGAGCAGGAGGCCGTCGAGGGGCACTCGGTCCGCGCGATGTATCTCTACTGCGGCGCCGCCGACGTGGCGGGCGAGACCGGCGATGCGGACCTGTTCGAGACGCTGCTCGGGCTCTGGCGCAACATGACGACCAGGCGGATGTACGTCACCGGCGGCATCGGATCGACCTCGGACGGCGAGCGGTTCACGGAGGACTACGACCTGCCGAACCGGACCGCGTACGCCGAGACCTGCGCGGCCGTCGGGAGCGTCTTCTGGAACCGCCGACTGTTCGAACTGACGGGCGAGGGTCGCTTCTATGACACCCTCGAACGAGCGCTGTACAACGGCGCCCTCGCGGGCGTCTCGCTCGACGGGACGGCGTTCTTCTACGAGAACCCACTGGAGAGCCTGGGCCACCACCACCGGACCGGCTGGTTCGCCTGTGCCTGCTGCCCGCCCAACCTCGCGCGCCTGCTGGCCTCGCTGGGCGAGTACGTCTACGCGACGACCGACGACGAGGCCTACGTCAATCTCTACGTCGGGAGCGAAGCCGAACTCGCACTCGACGGCGGGGACGTGACACTCACCCAGCGGACCGACTACCCGTGGGACGAATCCGTGACCGTCGAGGTCGGGACGGACGCCGCCGTCGACGCGACCCTGCACCTCCGTGTGCCGGAGTGGTGCGCCGACTCGACGCTCTCGGTGAACGGCGAGCCGATCGACGTCGAAGTCGACGACGGCTACCTGTCCGTCGAGCGGACCTGGCGCGGCGGCGACGCGGTCGAACTCGACTTCGACCTCCCCATCCAGCGGGTGGTAGCCCACCCCGATGCGTCGGACGCGGCCGGGCGCGTCGCGCTCCAGCGCGGCCCCCTCGTGTACTGCGTTGAAGAGGCGGACGTCGGGTGCCCGCCGTCGCGCCTGCGCATCGATCCCACAGACCCGATCGACGCCCGCTGGGACGACGACCTGCTGAACGGCGTGGTCGCTCTCGACGGTGAGGCAGCCGTCGTCGAGACCGACGACTGGGACGACCGACTGTACCGCGAGTGGGAAGAACGCCGGTCGCAGGAGTCGTTCACAGCGGTCCCGTACTACGCGTGGGACAACCGCGAGGAGGGGCGGATGGCGGTCTGGGTACCGACCGCGTGACTACCCGTCGCGGTGGCGTCCGCCACCGTCGAACGGATCTCGGACCAACCGCCAGCCCACGACGCCGAGCAGCGCGAACCCGTAGGCGTTGAGTGAGCCGTGGAGCGAGACCATGCGTGAGATGGCCAGTCCGAGTCCCAGCGGGACGATCACCAGCGGCGCGAGTGCGAGTGCCCGTTCGACCTCGTCGAAGACGCCGACAGTCACGAGACCTGTCCACAGCGGGGCCCCACCGACAGCGCTCAGGTCGGTGACCCGGACACCCGCGACGCTTGTCGCGGTGCTAGCTCCCGTCTCGCCGGAGCATACGTCGCCGGCGGTCGCACCACCGCTCACCTCGGTCATCTCGGCGGAAGACGTTCCGGACCCTTCGTCGGCCGCCACTCGGGCGTGACCGTCTCCATCTCCCGCCGGTCCTGCGTGAACGCGCCGCGATACCCGAGTATGTGTCCCGCGAGCGCACTTTCGACGGTCGCCGTCACGTGGAACCGCTCCTCGGCCTCGTCGTAGCGGTCCCGAACCTCGACGTCGACAGCCAGCGGGCCAGGTATCGGGAGGTATCGCCCGGCGACGCGCAGCCACTGGTGGCCACCCTCGACGACCAGGGCGCCGTCCTCGACGCGGGGATGGAGTTCCGAGACGACGAGTCCCCCGCTGCCGAGGAAGTCGAACAGTCGTCCGGTCTCGGCGTCCCACACTGTCGTCGAGTCGAACCGCCGCCGCGTCCCGTCGAAGTCGAACTCCCGGCGGGTGGTGAGCGCCTCTCGGCCGGCGTCGTCGCGGAAGCCGACCGTCGTCACCGTGAGCGGGACGTCCTCGCCGGATTCAGGAAACAGCATATCCCGGGTCGTCATCGCGTAGAGCGCCGGGACGGCGAGCGTCCCGCGCGTGATGTCCATCCTGCCGGTACCGACCGTGGCGTACCCGTCGTCCGGGCCGAGCGCGTAGCGGTCGCGCACCTTCGGATGGAGGTCGTCGGCCGCGTCGCCGAGCGCGTACTCGTAGACGCCCGTCACGCGATCACCACCGTCGCCCGCGCAGTGTCCATGCGTGAATTGGCACCGGACGGCACAAAACGGTTGGTGACATCCCGAGAGACGTTTCGTGTCGTGAGTGCGAGCACTGCGGTGGCGCGCGCTGTCGCCGTTGCGGTCGGTCGTGGCGACGTTCGCCGTGCAAGCCGCGGAGACGACCAACAGACACCACGCGACAGTCAGGACCCGTTCGTTCTCCGTGTATCCGGTCAACCGAGATTGCCCCTCTTATCGATGAACCTCCGTATTTTCTTCTCGTGACTATAGATATGGGCGATAATTGTCGAACGCGAACCGGGGCCACGGGAGGGGCCAACACGCGGAGTGTGCTGCTGCTCTCCGTGTGGGCTCCCGAAAACGGGGCTCGACCGAGGCAGCCTCAGTCGAGTTCTTCTTCCTCGTCGTCCCCGCGACGGCGGTACGCGATGGCGACGATGGCGACGATAGCAACGATCGCGATGAGTTTCCGTCGGCTCACAACGTATATGTTATCGGATAGGAGTCATAAAAATTGCGCTCGATTCTGTGCGGGAGCGGTCGCGCTGACGGGGGCGCGTGTGGTCGCGGATAGCATTCGTTTTCCGGGTCGGGGACGGACGTGACGTATGGACGAAGACGGGACCTACCGCGTGCTCCCGGAGACAAGCGACGGACGGCGGCGGCTGCTCGACCGGGAGACGTTCGAACCGGTCGTGCTCGCGGCCGCGGGTCACGACGCACCGGTCGCGGACCTGCGACCAGGCTATCTGGTCGACACGGCCCTGGACTGGGCGAGCACTGACCCGACGGTCGATTCGCTAACCGTGGTGCGGCCGACGCTGTACACCTTCGCCGACGAGGTCGACCCGATGTTCGAACTCGCACAGGAGACCTGGCAGGAAGCGCAGGCGAACGGTGACGGGATGAACGCCAAACAGACGAAGAATACGGACGGTGCGGTCAACGGCGTCGTGTACGTCTTCGCCGAGAGCGGTGACCGCGGTCGATTCGAGGAGTTCCGCGAGGGTGCCCGGCCGCTCGAACCGCTCGTCGACCGGGTCAACGACGGCGACGACGGCGCGGCACCGCGAGAGGTGTTCGTTCTCCGCGATCTCGACGGGGCGTTCACCGCGGTGACGATCACGCTCACGAAAGACGGGCAGTTCGCGGAGACGGTCCGGGACACCTACGACCGGCCGCGACCGGACGAACCGCTCGTTTGACCGCGCTGTGCACACCGACTCCGGGGCCGAGCGGTCACTTATCCGTCTCCGGCCCCGAGTGTGAACATGAGTCAATCGGCCCCGGACATCGAGAGAGCGGTTCGGCGCTGGACGATCCGGGCAGTCTTGGCAGTCGTCGTTCTCATTGCCCTGTCTACCGCGCTCGGCACGTCGGGGGTCGGAGCGCTCGCGGACGTCAACCCGCTGGTCGGTGTCGGGCTGGTACTTCTCGTCCTGGCGATCGCGACGGTGTACTCGGCGGTCGAGATCGTCGAAGCCTACGACAGAGAGGCGCTGACTGTCTTCGGCGAGTACCGTCGACTGTTGAAACCAGGCATCCACCTCGTCCCGCCCTTTATCAGCCGGTCGTATCCGTTCGACATGCGGACGCAGACGATGGACGTGCCACAGCAGGAAGCGATCACCCGCGACAACTCGCCAGTGACCGCCGATGCCGTCGTCTACATCCGCGTGATGGACGCGAAACGAGCTTTCCTCGAGGTCGACGACTACAAGAAGGCCGTCTCGAACCTCGCCCAGACGACGCTGCGGGCGGTGCTGGGCGACATGGAACTCGACGACACGCTGAGCAAGCGCCAGGAGATCAACGCCCGGATCCGCCGGGAACTCGACGAGCCCACCGACGAGTGGGGCATTCGCGTCGAGAGCGTCGAAGTCCGCGAGGTCACCCCGGCGGCCGGAGTCAAGAACGCGATGGAGCAACAGACCTCCGCGGAGCGCAAACGCCGCGCGATGATCCTCGAAGCGCAGGGTGAACGCCGCTCCGCCATCGAGACGGCACAGGGGGCCAAACAGTCCGACATCGTGCGCGCCCAGGGGCGAAAGCAGTCGCAGATCCTGGAGGCCCAGGGTGACGCGATTTCGACCGTGCTGCGGGCGAAGTCCGCCGAGTCGATGGGCGAACGCGCCATCGTCGAGAAGGGCATGGAGACGCTCGAAAACATCGGCCAGGGCGAGTCGACCACCTTCGTCATGCCCCAGGAGCTCACCTCGCTTGTGGGTCGCTACGGCAAGCACCTCTCGGGTAGCGACGTGAACGAGATGGCTGCGGCCAACGGCGAGAGCGAACTCGACAGCCTCGACTTCGACAGCGAGACGCGCGAACTGCTCGGTCTCGACGACATCGAACGGATCCTCGGCGAGATAGACGAGGAGGCCGAGGTCGACATCGACGCCATGGAGGAGGAAGCCCGGGCGATCAAGGAAGGCAAAGAACTGGAGCGGAGCGACTGACCGCAGTCCGGCGAAATCTGAGCTGACGGACAGTCTGCCGTATCAGACGACCTGATTCGGCAGTTCTTTCCACGCGCCCGAGTCGGCAGCGGTCTCGACGGCCTCGGCGACGATGTCTGCGAGGCGCTCGAAGTATTCGGGGGTGTGACCGGCGTTGTGAGGCGTTATCAGGACGTTCTCGAAAGTCCAGAGCTCGTGGTCTTCGGGGAGCGGTTCGGGGTCGGTCACGTCCAGGGCGGCGCCGCGGATGGAGTTCCAGCGCAGCGCGTAGACGAGCGCGTCGGTGTCGACGACGCCGCCGCGGGCGACGTTGACGAGGACGGCGTCCGAGGGGAGCGTCGCGAACACATCGCGGTCGATCAGTCCCTCGGTTACGTCGGTCAGCGGGCACGCGAGGACGACGTAACTCGCCTCGGCAGCCACCTCGGTGATGTCCTCGTAGCCGCACACCTCGTCTGTCGGCCCGCCTTTCTCGGGGTTGTAGCGGACGCCAACGGTGTGGACGTCGAACCCGTCCAGCCGCTGGACGACGGCCTCGCCTATCGGCCCCATCCCGACGACGACGACGGTACTCCCGGCGAGTTCACGGGTGCGATGCGAGCGCCATTCGCGCCGTTCCTGGCGCCGGCGCGATTCGAGGAAATCGCGCGTGAACGTGAGGATGGCGCCCAGGGCGTACTCGCCGATGTTGGGGCCGTGGACGCCGGAGGCGTTGGTGACGGCGACGCCGTGCTCGCGGAACGCATCGAGTGGGAGGTGGTCGACGCCGGCGAACGAACAGGCGAACAGTTCGAGGTTCTCGGCGCGTTCCAGGTCCGCCTCGTCGAGGGAGAACCCGGCGACGATGCGGGCGTTCGGGAGAAGTTCGCGCTCCTGTTCCGGGGTCGCGGCGTAGGCGACGGACATTTCGGGGAGACGGTCGCGAAGCGCCGCCACGTATCGTTTCGGTGGGATCCCGTGGATGTTCTGCCGGAGGACGACGACTTCGGGGTCGTCGCTCGCGGGGCCGTCAGCGGGCATGTCGTCGGCGTCGTTCTGGTCGTCGCTCATGCCAAGCAGATTTGCCCGTGACGGTGAAAAGCCGTCGGCTCGCGGTGGGGCGTCCCGGTGCCCGTGCGTCTGCGTTCAGAACCCGGGCGCCTCCATTCGGAGCCAGGGCGCCTCCATTCAGAGCCCGGGTGCGAGGCCGGTTTCGACGTACATGAAGACGTAGCGGGCGACGCCGGCGAGGTAGGCGAGGATCCAGAAGAAGACGTAACCGAACACGCCCAGCCGGAGGCGGCTCCGCCAGTGGTCCATCCGGTCGGATCCGATCTCGTCGAGCAGGACGTCCTCGTCGTAGTCGTGATACAGGTCGTACTGGTGTTTGGCCCGGAAGATCCGGACGATCCCGGTGAAGCCGAAGGCGAGCATGGCGTACGCCTGCGCGCCGAGGAACGCGTGGACCATCGCGAAGCCGTTGAGCTGGTCGAGCAGCCGCGGCGCCATCCACCCGAGCATCGGGATCGTCGTCAGCGCCAGTCCGGTCCCGACGAACTTCAGGTGGTGAGTGAGGACGCTCCAGGTCACCGGCTCGGTTTCGATGATGTACCACGCACCGTAGAGGAAACAGGGAAAACTCAGCGTCACGGACACGAGCGTCAGCGTTGCGATCGTCCCCGTCGAGACCATATCGACGCTTTCGGCCGTTCGCGCTAAAACGTGCCGAAACCCCTGCCACCCCGGACCGCGCTCGGTGTCGTCCTCTGTGCCGCCCCGGACCGCCCTCGTCGTCGCCCCGACCGCAAAGACCATATGAACGCTTGTTCATTCGTTCAACCATGGCAACGGAGACGACGCGGCTGCGCCGGCTGTTGACCGACCGCCTCGGTGAGTGCTGCGAGGCCGATGTCGAGGCACGGATCGACGAACTCCAGGCGCTTTCGGGAGCGGTGCCGGTGGACGACGGGGCTGACACGGTGGCGCTGGCGGCGCTGGGCGACGGGACGCGCTACCGGATCGCTCGGGTCCTCGCCGCGGCCGACGGCGCGCTCTGTGTCTGCGAACTCGACCCGCTCGTCGACGTGAGCGACAGCGCGGTCAGCCACGCGCTCTCGGACCTGCGCGAGGCCGGACTCGTCACCCGCCACAAGGAGGGGTCCTGGCGCTACTACGAGGCGACCGAGCGGACCGAACGGCTGCTGGAGGCGCTCGACGAGACACGTGACGGTGGCGAGGGCGAGACACGGGACGGCGTCGAGGGCGAAACGTGGGACGGCAGTGACGACGGGACGGGAGGGCGGCAATGAGCGACGATCCGGTCCGGGTCGCCCTGCTGTGTGTCCAGAACGCTGGCCGGAGCCAGATGGCGACGGCCTTCGCCGAGCGCGAGCGAGAGCGCCGCGGGCTCGAAGGCCGCGTCGAGATCCTGACGGGCGGCACCGACCCGGCCGACAGCGTCCACGACATCGTCGTCGAGGTGATGGCCGAACTCGATATCGACCTCTCGGACAGGCAACCCAAATCCATCTCCACGGCGGAGCTGGAATCGTGTGACTACGTCGCGACGATGGGCTGTTCGACACTCGAACTCGACACGAGTACGGGCGTGGAGATCCGTGACTGGGCGCTCACCGACCCGCACGGACAGGATCTCGAGACGGTTCGGGCGATCCGCGACGAGGTCGAGGGTAACGTCGTTTCGCTGTTCGACGAGTTTTCCGAATCGGCTGACGGGGCGGGCGCGACACGAAAGGAGTAGACTCCACACGAAAGGAGTAGACTCCACACGAAAGGATTTGATTCCCAGCCCCGCGCACGTGCGCGGGGGAAGAGGTACCGAATATCCGTGTCTCAGGCCCGGGCGAGCGCATCCGTTCGCGGGGCTTATGGGTCTGCCCGACTGAGATCAGATGATGAGTGACGCCGCCGACGAACGGACCGAAGCCGCCGAGAGCGGCGACTCGGACCCGGACGACGCGGACGCCACGACGCCGGACGGCACGGACGCCGCAACGGCGGACGACGGAACTGACTCCGGGGACGGGTTGTCGGCCGGCGGCGACCAGCCCGTTGAGGCCCTGCGGCGCGAGGTCGAGGAGAAGTACGACTTCGACGACTTCGGCGCCGCGGAGATGGCGGAGATGAGCGCCGAAGAGTGGGACGCCGTCTTCGACCCCGAGACGTGGATCACGGGCCCGGAACTATTGGACCGCGTCGAGGCGGACCTCAAACAGCGGGTCGCCAGTCGCGACGTGTTCGCCCGCATCGAGCGCCACGACGACCGCGTCGTCGCTTACTCCGACGAGGGGTACGCGACCGTCTACGACGACGGAACGGTCGAAGGTCGCGGGACGGTCCTCCGGGACGTGAAACCGACGGTCGCGCTGAGCTCCATGGAGTCCTACGACGTGCCCGACTCCCCGCCCGAGGACCTGCTGCCCGACCCGCAGGAGGTCCCGGAGGGCAGCGGCGAACTCGGCAACACAGTGTTGCAGGTCGTCGCGGGGATTCAGGTCCTGGCGGGCCTCGCGCTCGTCGCCGCGTGGCTCCTGATCACCGTCGGCGTCGTCTCGCCGCCGGGCGGCGGGTCGGTCCGGTCGCTGAACGTCATCGGGATGTTGGTCGCCGGCGTGATCTTCCTCGGGGTCGGCCTCCTGCTCTTTCTCGTCGTCGCGAACGCCCGTCTCTCGGACAAGTTCCGCGCCGAGGAGTACCGGAACCGTCTCCGCGCGGTCGACCTCGAACCCGGCGAACGCCCGGACTTCCTGCCCGACGAACCGGCTGATGAGGCGGGTTCGCTCCCCGACGACGACGGCGACGGTGAGGACCAGCTCCCGGGTGAACCGGCTCGCACCGACGACGCGGCGGAGTCGTCCTGAACCGGCAGGCAGGTCGGTCGCTCTGACCGACGCTGCGCGGCGGATCCAGACGGTTTGACGACCGGTATCGCCCGGGTTCGGGCCGTCCGCGCCCGCGGCTAAACGCCTGCCTGCGTGCCCATTCGGTGGGTTTATACAAATTCGGTACCGAGAGCCGATGTATGAATAGACGGGACTTTCTGCGGACCGCCGGTGGCGTCGCCGGCGGGGGCGCGGCCGTGGCCGCCGGTTCCGGGACAGCGGCGGCCCAGTCCGTCGAGCCGGTGTGGTCCGACTACGTGAGCGACGCGTCAAACGGGAGCTACGAGGACCTGCGGGGGCAGTCGGAGGTGACTGTGACGGTCGGTCCCGGCGGGAACTTTTCGTTCGGCCCGACGAAGATATGGGTCGACCCCGGGACGACGGTCACCTTCGAGTGGGCGTCGGACTTCCACAACGTCGTCGTCCAGAACCAGCCCTCGGGCGCCGAGTGGCCGGGGTCGCCCGGTAGTACCACCTACGACGAGGGGTACACCTTCCAGTCGACGTTCGAGACCGAGGGCATGTACGACTACTTCTGCCAGCCCCACGAGGGGCAAGGCATGAAAGGTGCCATCGCTGTCGGCGAAGTCGAGACCGAGCAGGTCGGCGGCGGTGGTGGCGGCGGCGAAGTCGACCCCGAGCACATGGGCGTGCCGTTCCGCCCCCACTACGTCGGCGTGGCGACCATCGTGATGATGGTCGTCTCGCTGGTGTTCACGTTCTTCGTGCTGAAATACGGTGAATCACCGAACGCAACCGGAGGGAACAACTAATGTCATCGTCAGGCGGAAACTACGGCGACATTCACCGGTACGAACCGGCGCGCGAGAGCACGGCCGCGGCGGTCGGGATCGTCCTGCTGACGGTCATCGAGGTCGTGTTCGTCGGACTGTTCACCTACGGACTCGTCTCCGGGTGGGGCTACTCCCCGCTCGGGAACATGTTCCTCGGTGGGGTCCTCGCAGTCATCCTCATCGACCTCGCGTTCATCCTCGTCCTCTATCGCAAGGAGTTCCTCCCCGACGTGATGATCGTCAAGAAGCGCCGTCGGAAGTGGGAGGACCTCTACATCCGTGAGGAGGACGTCGACGGCACGTCGATCACCGACGGCAGTCCCTGGGAGAGCGTGAAACGAGCGGTCTACCCCTACTACAAACGATAACAATGCCACTTGACGAAGACAAATACCCACAGGAATCCGGGCGGCGCCGTTTCGTGAAAGGCGTCGTCGGGAGCGCAGCGCTCGGGACCGTCGGCGTCGGTGGCGCCGCGGCCATCAACACCACCACATCCCAGTCCGGCGGTGGCGGCGGTCCGACGAACTACATCGGGGTGCAAAACACCGGCGGCCCCGCTCCGCGCGGGATGCCGCTCGTCCCCGTAGAGGTGACCAGCGCCGGCGAGATCAAAGGCGTGTTCCCCGAGACGTCGACCGAAACCGTCGGCGGTCGCGAAGTCACTGTCGCCGAAGAAGAGATCGGCGGGACGACCTACTCGTCGTCGTGGTTCCAGTACTGCGGCGTCGAGCAGTACGGGGGCGTCCAGCCAGGCGCGGAAGCCGACAACTTCTTCCGGAGCGTATCCGGGCCTGGCTACGCCTGGCAGTCCGAGGCCGCCGAGGCGGGCGACAAGCTGACTATCGACATGTTCGACGACTACGAGACTTACGGTAACGGCATCGGCCGCGCGGGCCTCGGTAAGCCCGGCAGCGCCCGATGGCGTTCCGAGACCGAGGGGGCCAAGACGATCCCGATCCAGATCCTTCGCACCCCGGAACTCCCGAAGATGATAAACGGCGAGCAGGGGTTCCGTGACTACAGCAAGATCCCCTCGTCGATCCGGTCGTTCCTGGACGCGGCGACCGACCAGAACGTCATGGCCTGGCTGAACAAGTGTACGCACTTCTGCTGCGTGCCGGGCTACAAGAAACTCGAAGGCAGTTCGGACTTCGGAGGGTCGGACCAGGTCTACTGCCAGTGTCATCAGTCTATCTACGACCCGTTCAATCCGGTCAATATCCGCTACATCGCGCGGCCGCGCCCCTCGGAGTGATATCATGAGCCTGGAACGCAAAGACGAACACGACCACGACGGCTGGATGGAGCGTCGCGACCTCACCGCGATCGAGTCGATATACCTGACGACGCTGCTGTGGCTCGACAAGCGTCTCCGCATCGTCGACTACCTGGAGATACTGGAGAACCTCTACTACAAGGTCAACTTCCAGATGCCGAAAAGCCACACCGAACAGTACAACCTCGACAACAAGTTCTGGTACTGGTACCCGCTGTACGCGCTGGGGTCGTTCTCGACTATCGCGTACATCGTCGCCGCTATCAGCGGGGCCTTGCTCGGCTTCTACTACGCGCCCGGCGCCGGCGCCTCGAACGGCGAACCGGCGCTGGCGTACAACTCCATCACGTTCATCATGGTGGACCTGAACTTCGGCTTTTTCCTCCGGAGTCTCCACCGGTGGTCCGCGCAGGTGATGGTCGCGGCCGTGTTCCTGCACATGCTGCGGGTGTACTTCACGGGCGCGTACAAGGAGCCGCGCGAACTCAACTGGCTCATCGGCATCGTCCTCATCTCGCTGACGATGGTCTTCGGGTACACGGGCTACCTGCTCCCGTGGGACCAGCTGGCCTTCTGGGCCGGGCAGATCGGCGTGGAGATGAGTCTCTCTATCCCGATCATCGGTGAGTGGGTGGCCCAGCTAATGTTCGGCGGGTTCACCCTCTCACAGTCGACGGTCCAGCGAATGTATATCTTACACGTCTTCGTGTTGCCGTTCGTAACCACGGGCCTGATCGCGGTCCACATCGGCATCGTCTGGATGCAGGGCATCGCGGAACCCCACTAGAACAATGAGCGACAACGAATCCACGGACGAGGAAGTCCGCACGGACGGTACCGGCATCGTGCCGCCGGACGACGAGACCCCGACCTGGAGCGAGCGCAAGGCGCGCTCGCAGGGGCTCTCCCGGCTGACCTACGAGTACTTCGAGCGCTCTCGTCGCGAGGACCAAGACCTGCGCCAGCAGTCCAGTTACGTCGAACGAGACGTGCTGGCGTTCCCGACCTGGCCCCACGAGATGATCCGCAACCTCGCGCTGACGAGCTTCTTCGTCGGCATGATCATCTTCCTGTCGGCGGCGCTGCCTCCGCACATCGGCCCGCCCGCCGACTCGTCGACGACGCCGGCGGTCATCCTGCCCGACTGGTATCTCTACTGGTCGTTCGGTCTGCTGAAACTCGGGCCGCTCAACCCGGACATCACCCTGCTCGGTGGCGACAAGCTGATGGGCGACCGGACCTACGGCGTCCTTGCGAACGTGGTCATCGTCGGCTTCATCGCCACCGTGCCGTTCCTGAACAAGGGGGCGGCGCGGCGGCCGGTCGAACAGCCGTTCTGGGCGGCCGTCGGCATGTCCGGTGTCATCTTCGCGTTCACCGTCGCCGTACTGTCGGTCAAGAACCTCGCGCCGCTCGACTCGCACCTGCTCTTCGACCTGACGTTCATCGTGCCGTTCCTCGGCGCGTTCCTGACCTACGCGGTCCTGCGAACGATGCGCGAAGGGTACATGTTCAACCTCAACCGCCGCTACTACCGGCTGAGACCACCGAAATAGATGGCCGACGACACGCCCCGGTCCAACGGGGCCTCGTCCGGATCGTCCGACGACACGTCCGCTCGCGTGGCCGCGGATACCGCTGCCGACGAAACCGTGAATTCTCACACTGAGCCCGAACCGTCACATGTCGACACCGACGGTACCGACACCGCCAGTGCTGACGCTGCCGGTGCAAACGGTGACGGCGCCGACGCTGACGGTGCCGACCCACGCCGGGTCGTGGTCCCGACACACGTCTACAAGCGGGTGACGGTCTTTTCGACGCTCTTCGCCGTCGTGACCGTCGTCGCGGGGTTCCTGTTGCTCGACTCGGCGACCCGCCGGGCGACGCTTGAACTGTCAGAGGTAGACCCGGTGCTCGCGCTGGCGGGCCTGGGGTGTATCGTCCTCGGGGGAGTCACCTACGCCTTCTCGACGCGGTTCCAGGCCGAGGGAATGGGAAACGCTAAAGAAGAGTCCGACGAAACTTCGAACAATGGCTGACGAATTCGCCAAGGGGCTTGCGATCTTCTCCGGTGCCGGGATGATCTGGCTGACGATCGCCGGCTGGTACCGGACGCCCAGTTTCGAGGGCGACGGCGTCCAGCTCAACGCGCCGGTGGAGGTCTCGGACCCCAGCATCTACGACACGATCGCCATCCTGCTGATGGACGTGACGGCGTGGTTCGCCATCATCGGCGCGCTGACCTTCTGGGTCGTCATCCCCGCCGTCGAGGAACTGCGCGACAGCTACGCCGAACGAGCGAACTGACCGTTCGGTCTCCCGCTTTCTACCACGCCGCACAGTCGTCTGACTATCTACTCGAGTGACCGTTTCTCTCCCCCGAGCGCGTGCCACAGGGGGCGGGCCCCGCCCACCGGATCCGCCGCGCTCGACAGCAAAGCTGTTTCCCGACCCGTGGCGTGTCCGTCTTCAGTGGCTGCTGTGATACTGCGACGACCGTCCGGGACAGTCGCACGTGAGACGAACTCCGAGAAGCGCTCTCGGAGGACAGGTTCGCACGAACCGCGACGGCAGAATCGACCGCGCGGTCGCGACGGGAAAGTGTGTGCGGATCGGGAGAGTAACGAGACACAGGACTGGACAGCGGACAGTCGCGAAGGAGGCGCCGAGCGAATCAGAAGAACTGACTGACGGCGCCGGAGAAGAACGTGACGTATCCCACGTACACCAGTGCGAGGAGAGAGGCGGAGATCGCCGCTTTCGGCCGCTCGATCGGGATCTCGCGGCGCGCCTCGACCTTCCGGGACTCGAATTCGAAGAAGTCCGTCAGGAGGATCGTGACGGTGATCGCGGAGGCGACCATCCCGGCGTGGTGGTGCACGGTCAGGAAGTAAAACGACCCGAGAACGAGCAGCAGGTTCGTGGCGACGTGGAACGGGTGCCGCGAGATGGCGTCGTCGCCTTCCTCCGCCTGCGAGACGTGCTGGCGGTGCGCGTAGGCGCGGGCGGCAATGTTCACGACGACGAGGCCGAGCAACACCGCCTCGATGACGAGCACCTCGTCGGTGAGGTGCTGACGGAGGACGGCGTCGACTGGCCCGAACAGCTCGTATTCGCTCATGTTCGTACGTCCGGCCGTCGCCCATTAGAGTTTTTCCAATCCGGCGCGCGAACCGCGGCCGCGCACGAACTGTGGTAGCTTCCGATAGTTGACGGGCGCGGTCGACTGGCATCGGCTAGGCGTCCGGTCAGACAGACGGGTAGGGCGACTGACTCGCGGCGACGACGGCGATATCGACCGTTTCGGCCGGCGCCAGCTGAACGCCGTCGGTCGGTGTGACAGCTCCGACGACGCGGTCGTCCGCGACGAGGTCGACGGCCGCCACGTCACGCTCGACGGAGACGCGAAGCCCCGCGGCGGGAACGACCCAGTGGTCCGTGTCGGTGGCGAACGGAGCGACTGGGACGACGACTGCGGCGTCCGTCTCCGGCGGCAAGACGGGGCCGCCAGCCCGCCGAGCGTAGCCAACCGACCCCGCTGGCGTGGCGACGACGACGCCGTCGGCCCGAAACCGCGCGACCGGCTCACCGCCCGCGTGGACGGCAAACTCGGATATCTGTGCGGGTTCGGCGGTGACCAGCATGCAATCGAGCAACAGGCGCGCGCTGGTGTGGTCGCCGACCGCGGCGCCGAAGATCGGGTGGGTGTCGACGTCGAACTCGTCACCGACGAGCGACGCGACGGCGGCCTCGGCCTCGTCGTGCGGGACCGAGCGGACGCCGCGCCCGGCGGCGACTGGCAGCACGGGGGCTGACGGCCCCGTTCGGGCGACCGAGAGGAGCGCCGCTTCGCCGACGGCGACGACGGAGTCGCTCCCGGGGACCACGTCGGCGGCGGGACCGGGACGCGGGTCGCCTCCGGTGGCCTCGACGGCGGCGGCGACGCTTCCGTCATCCCCGACGACCGCGACCACCGGCCGGTTCGTCATGACCGGAGAGTAGCGATGACCCGGCAAAAAACCACCGCACCGCGGGTGGGAACCCCGTCCACTTCGCCCCAGTATCGCGTGCTATCCGTCGGTCTCGAACGGCCAGTCGCCGACGACTTTCATGCCCGTCGCCTGCCCCTCGGCTTCGAGCGCGGCCCCGATCTCGGCGGGGTCGAGATGCTCGCCAGCAAAGTCAGCACCGGCAACCCGGACCACGTACTCCGTGAGCAAGATCGCGCTCTCCCGCAGGTTCCGTCGTTCGAGTTTGTCGAGCGTGTCGGCGTGAGTGTGGCCCCAGCCCCGTCCCGCGTCGCCGGTTTCGCTCAGTACGTGTGTCCCGGGGACGCCGCGGGCCACGAACGGCCAGTGGTCGCTGTGGGGGCCGCAGGTCGGGTCGACGGTGACCGGGTGGTCGAAGTGGTCGGCGACGGCGTCGGCCGCGTCGCCGAGCGCGTCGAAGGTGTTGGTGACGAACTTCAGTGTTCGCCCGCGACAGAGGCCGTCGCAGTTGACGACGGCCCGGACAGCGTCGATGTCAGCGCGGTCGGCGTGGTGGCCCGACCCGACGAGTCCGACTTCCTCGGCGCCGTAGGCGACGAAGTGGACCCGTGTGTCGAGTTCGTCCTCGCGGGCGGCGAGCGCGCTCGCGAGTTCGACGACCGTCGCGGTGCCGGCGCCGTTGTCCATCGCGCCCTCGCTGATGTCGTGGGCGTCGACGTGGCTGGTCACGAGCACTTCTTCGTCGGTGTCGGGGCCGAGTTCCGCGTGGACGTTCTGGCTCGTCGCGTCGCCGACATCGGCGTCGACGGTGAGCGTGACCCTGTCACCGTCGAACCGGCGCGCGAGACGGGCCCCGACTTCACGGCTGACGCCCACTGCCGGGATCGGACCGATGGGGTCGTCATCGGTCCCGACGCTTCCGGTGGGCGGCAACTGGCCGGGGACGTGGTTGCGGTAGACGAACCCCGCGGCACCGCTCTCGACGGCGTAATAATACTTCTCCCGGCGGTGGATGTAGCGGTCGTGGTGGTCCGGCACGTCGCTTCGGGCCACGACGACGGCGCCTTGGAGGTCGGCCTCCTCGAAGTCCGATGGGAGCCCGTAGCCGAGGTCGACCAACTCGCCCGCGGCCTCTCCGGCGGGACTGCGCGGCAGCGCGATACAGGGCTGGGGCTGGTCGCCGGTCTCGATACGGCTCTCGCCCCGTTCCCACCCCTGGATGGCGAACGGTTCGAGGCGGGCGTTCCGGGCACCGGCACGTTCGAGCGCGTCACGGGTGGCTTCGGCGGCAGCTTGCTCGCCGTCGCTCCCCGCCATGCGGGTCTCGATATCGACGAGTGTCTCCAGGTGGTCCCAGCCGGTATCGCTCGTGAAGGTCTCTCCGATCCACATGCCGCGGACTGAGCGCTGGCCGCTCCTAAGCGTTTGCCCTGCGCTTCGGCGGACCCGCGCTGATCGGTGTCCCGCGGTTCGTGACAGAGCGAGAGACCCGAGAAACGGTGGAGCGCGAACCGTGAGCGTCCCGGTTCGAGCCGCGGTTATCGACTGGCGAAAAACGCGCTCCCGGCGGCTGCGACCGCGCCGCAGGCCCCAGTCACGATACCGTCGAGCAGGAGCGTCACGAACTCGACTGACTGGTCGCCGGCGTTGCCACCCAGTCCGGTCCCCGAACCGACCCCGCTGACGCTGACATTCGAGTACTGCGTCGAGGCCAGAAAGATCCCGAGAACGATGAACACGAACGCGCCGGCGAACGCCGCCGTGGCGGCAGTCGCGAGAACTTCGTTGCGCGGTCGGTCCATTCGGCTGCCGATGAACCCACCGGCCAGCGTGACGAGACCAAGCGCAATGACCGGCGCAGTGAAGACGAACATATTGAGAATCGCGTTGATATACCCTTTCTGATACCCTTCTTTGACTGAATCGGACGCTTGATCCCACCCGTCGGGCACGATCGGCAGTCCGCCAACGGCGCCCGTGAGAAGCACCACCAGAAACGTCGCCACGGCCAGCGTCGCGAACATACCCGTGACGCCGACGATGTAACGTTTCGGCTCGGGCTCCCGCAGACGGTCGAGCAGCGAGCCGCCACCGCCCGGCGGTCGACCGCCCCGCTGTGGCGGTTGCTGTGGGCCGCCCGGCGGCTGGCTGCCCTGACTGGCCTGTCGTTGTGACTGCCGTTGCCCCTGATTCGGTGCCCGGTCACGTTCAGACATCGACCTGTCATATCCACCGATTAGATATAAAAATACGTGATCGACGACTCAACGGGTGAAAAGCGATCCTCGTCGGGTTCTGTTTTCGTGGCTGTTCTAGATCTACCAGCACCAGTCAGCTTTGTCGGACGAATGTCGTCGGGGTGGCGTCCCGCAAACGGTCACCTGGCAGTCGTGACGGGCCCCCCTGAGATCGTTTGACAGTCACAGCGGCGACAACGGTGCCGTCGCGATAGGGCCGTCGGCCCTCGGTCCGCTCGGGAGATTCGGCAGATTCACTACGGGCGATCCCTAAGCAGGGCGTATGAGTGACGGAAGCGCGGACGTGTCGCGCCGAGCCTTTCTGCGGGCCGGTGCGGGCGCCACGGCAGTATCGGCGGCCACCGGCACCGCTGCGGCCCAGGAAGAGGGCGGTGGCGGAAACATGCAGCCGGTGTGGCCGTCGTACGTGAGCGACGCGACCAACGGGAGCTACGAGGACCTGCGTGGACAGTCCGAGGTGACAGTGACAGTCGGCCCCGGCGGGAACTTCTCGTTCGGCCCGACGAAGATCTGGATCGACTCCGGGACGACGGTCACCTTCGAGTGGGCGTCGGACTTCCACAACGTTTTGCCCGAGAGTCAACCGGAGGGCGCCGAGTGGCAGGGCTCCGAAGGGACCAGCACCTACGACGAGGGTCACACCTTCGAGTCGACGTTCGACACAGGCGGGCTGTACGCCTACTACTGTCAGCCCCACGAGGGCCAGGGCATGAAAGGCGCTATCGCCGTCGGTGATGGCGTCGAGACCGAACAGGTCGGCGGCGCCGGCGGAGGCGGCGGCCCGACGTTGCCCGACTCAGCGAAATCCATCGGCGTCGGCGCGACGTTCGCGATGGCCGCGACGCTCGGTCTCGGGTACTTCTTCATCAAGTACGGCGGCGACTACGGCGACCTCGACGAAGCCTGACCGGTCGCGACATCTCGGTTTCGGCACTCCCCATCCCCCTACACCGAGTCGGGCGTCGTGTGGATCGTCAACTCGACGTCGCGGCGCTCGCCTTCGAGGTCGGTGACGATGCGCTCGACCACTCGCTCGGCCTCCGACTGGATCTTCGGTTTCACTTTCTCTATCACCCACGACAGCGAGACGAACCGCGGCAGGTCGATAGCGCCCGACGAGGCGGAGTCAGGGTTGAACTCGACGCGGAGCGTCACCTGTGACGCTGCCTCGACGCCCTCGGGTGCTCGCTCGGGCGCGTCTTTGACCCGCCAGTAGCCCCGCGCGTCGATGTCTTTGACGAGCCGCCAGTCGATCTGGTTTGGCGGGTCGACATCGACGACCTTCGAACGGGCGGTGTAGCTGAGCTTCCACCAGGCGAAGCGGAGCGCGTATCGGGTCCCCGGCGACCCGTCGCCGTCGCTCCGGACGTCGGTCAGATACTCCGAGTAGTTCGCGTACCGGGGGAAATCGAGCAGGAACTCGTAGACCTCCGCAGGCGGCAGATGCACGACCGTGCTGACCTCGACTTCGTCCACACGCCCTTCTGAGGCCCACTGCTACTAAGCTTCCCCGGCCACCCGTCGAACGCCATCGACCTGCCGGCCGCTCACGACTCGACGAGCGTCTGGAGGCGCGCGACTCGCTCGTCGGTCGGCGGGTGCGCGCGCGTCTCGACGTGGAACGTGTCGTCCGGGGTTGACCCGAGCGGCGACGTGCCGCCGTCGGTCGTGGCCGCGGGCGCCGGTCCGAAGGCGTTGGGGAGGAGACAGAGCCCGTGGAGGCCGCGATAGACGGTGCGCTTGTCGGTGTCGGGCGTGCTGGTTCCATCGTCGGTGAGTGCGTCGAGCGCACCAGCGAGGGCGGCCGGGTCGCCAGTCAGTCGCGCCGCGCCCCGGTCAGCGGCGAACTCTCGGTACCGGGAGAGTCGCCGCGCAGCGACGGCGGTCAGTGTCGCGAACACGCCCAGCGCGACGCCGACGACGACGACCGCGACGCCGAGTCCACCGAGGAACCCGACCGCGTACCCGGGGTCGACGATGGCGTTTTCGGTCGCGACGGCGCCGGTCAGATACAGGCCGACGAACAGTGCCACGACGACGACTCGCCGCGAGATGGTCGCGTCCGACCCCGCGAACGGGGCGTACCGGTCGCTGGTCAGCGCCGGGAGAAAGGACGCCAGCGTCATCACCGTCGCGTCGTGGTTCTGGAGGTGCGCGAGTTCGTGCGCCAGTACCGCGTCGAGTTGTGCGTCGTCGAGAGACGCGAGCAACCCCTCGCTGACGGCGACCACGGGTCTGCCAGCGCCGTCGAGAGCGAAACTGTTCGGGGTCGACGACTCGACGACGTAGAGGTCGGGAGTCGCCACGCCCGCCTGTGTCGCGAGTCGCGTGAGCCGTCGGTGGAGAGCAGGGTACTCGTCGCTCGTGACGCGTCGAGCGTCGACGGCGCCCAGGGTCTCCCGGCGGACGTACCGAGCCTGTGCGAACAGCGCCGCGCCGAAGAGAGCGAGTCCGACGACGACCCACCAGCCGCCAGCGACCGCGCCCAGTCCGACCCCCTCCAGCAGGCCCGTGGCCGCCGGTCCGACCCACGGAGCACACAGCCCGACGACCAGGCCGGCGAACACGGCGTTCGCGACGAGGACGAGCCCGAGCGTCCCGGCCATTCGAACCGTCAGGTCCCGGTCTCCTGTCAGTGACACGCGGTGACTTTGTGTACCCGTGGGCAAAAATCGTCCGGTCGATTGAACAGTCGAGTGTCGATAAGTGATTGAATAGTCTCGCGGGCGGAACTGTTTAGATGATCGTGTGTCTCTGGACAAACGTGACAAGGGAGCGACGACGCCTCGCCCTGGTCGGTCTCTGTGTACTCGCGGTGGCGCTCGGTGCGACCCTCTTTCCAACTGCCGGGTTCGGGTCCGTTCCCGGCGAGAGCGCTGGCGACGGCTCCGGTGGGGGTGGCGGCGGCGAACAGGTGGCCTCGACATCCACATCGACTGCGACCCCGTCAGCGACGCCGAGCGACCGTCGAATACCGACCAGCAATCAGGTCGACACTCCGACGCAGACGGCGACCCCGACCCCGACCGACAAGCACGAACAACCGCCGCCAGACCGCTCCGGCAACCCGCCCCTCGGCCCGGTCGGGTGGCTCCTCGCGAACGGTCTCAAGATCGCCGGTGTCGGCCTCGTCGTGGGGGTCGCAATCCTCTGTGTCCGCGTGTTCGGCGACCGCTTCGACGGGCGCGGCCCCGCAGGCGACGAGGGTGGACCGAGAGCGGGCGGGACGCTCACACTGCTCTTCTCGCCGGTCAGGCTGGGCAAACGGATCTCACAGGTGACGATGGTCGCGCTGGTCGGGTTCTCGACGCTGACCGCTCGTACCCTCCGGGCCGCCGGGAGCGTGACTGGGACGGTCGGGTCTGTCATCGGAGCGTTAGTTCCCCGTGCCTGGCCATCGGGCCGTGGTGCGCTCGCGACCGTTCGCAGCGCGGCGGTCGCGCCGTTCGCACTGCTGTCGGGGCTGTCGCTGTCGGCGGTACCGGGCGTGTTCGGCGCCGTGACGGCCTCGGGGACGGCCGAGCCCGCCTCGACACAGCCGACTGACGGCCGCGTCGCGGCATCGGTCGAACCGACGGACGACGCGGACGAAGACGACGACGGTCCGACGACGGTGACTGAAGCCTGGACGGTGTTGACTGACTCTGTGCACGTCGACGACCCCGACTCGACGACGCCGACCGAGTACGCACGTGCAGCCGTTCGCCAGGGGCTGCCGGCCGAGCCTGTCGGTCGCCTCGCGAAGTCGTTCAGACGCGTTCGCTACGGTGACCGGAGACCGACAGCGGACCAGACCGCCGTGGCCGTCGCGGCGGCCGGCCGGATCCAGTCGGCGCTCGCTGACTCCGACGAGGACGGCGACGCTCCGGATTCGGACGACACGAGCGACCCCGACGACGAGTCACCGGGAGGTGTCGACTGATGGCCGACTCGAACCCGACAGACCGGGGACACCGGTCGCCGTCGACGACGAGCGACCGCCGCGGGACGGTCTGGCAGTTCGCCCGAACAGCGGTCGACCGACTGCGAGGGGTGGCTGGTCGCGTGGTCCAGTTCGCGGCCGTCATCGTGGGGGCCGTCTCGCTGGTACTGGCCGTCACCCTCGTGACCGAGGTCGGCGGCGACCCGATGTCTCGTCTGCCAACGGACGCGCTGGCCAGTGACGCGGTCGTCGGTTTCTTCGGCCTCGCCGCGGGCCTCGTGGTGCTATGGGCCCTCGCCGGGTTGCGCTCGTCGACGTCGCGGACGGCCGGACTACCCGACTCGCGAGCGAGCGAGCATTCTGGTCGTCGAGTCGCCGGTGCGGACTTCGATTCGAAGGTCGCCCGGCACGCCAACGCGACGAGTCTGGAGGCCTCCTGGTACGACCGCGACGTTCGACACCGGCTCACGGAACTCGCGATCACAGTGCTCCGCGAGCATACGGACGCTGACGACGAGTCCGCGGCGGCGGCTCTGGCCGAGGGCTCCTGGACCGACGACCCGCGAGCGAGCGCGTATTTCGCCGACGGCGCGAGGCCGCCGCTCCGCCTTCGCCTCGTCGACTGGGCGAACGGGGGCCGATACGAGCGCCAGGTTGAAGCGGTCACCGACGCCCTCGCCGATATTGCCGGAATCGACACCGATATAGCTGGAATCGACACCGGCGCCGCGTCGGACCGGGCGCCCGAGCCGGTACATTTCGACGGGAGTTCGGCCGACCCCTCCGAGTGGGACGAGTACGAGACGAGCTGGACCGAGGTGGTCACCGGGGGCACGGACGGTGGGCCGGACGCCGCGGGTGAGCGGGACGTGGAGGTCGAACAGTCGTGACCGACGGCACTGCGACCGCCGAGCGCGAGCGCGACGAGACGAGCGACCACGGGGGAGCCGCGTCCGTGGAGACTGGACAGGGAACCGACCCGGACGGTGGATCTGTCGACCCTGATGAGGGCCGGACGACGGGGGTCGCTGACGACCTGGAGTCGCTCGTTGAGAACCCGACCGAAGCGGCGTTGAGCGGTGAGCCGACCGGGAGGGACGCGATAGCGCCCGGACGGGACGGCGCGGACTCGATACCCGGACCGAGCACGCGTGGAGTGAGCCGTTCGGCGGTCGGCGAGTCATCGACCGAGCAGACCGTCGAGCGGGACGAAGGGACGGTCGAACGCGACGGCCGCTGGCGTGCAGGTCTGTTGTTCGCGCTCGCCGCGGGCAGCGCCGGTGTCGTCGTCGGGAGCACGGCCGTGTTCCTTTCGGCACTCGTCGGACTCGTCTACAGCGGGTACGCGACGATGGGCGCTCCGCCGGATCCCTCCCTCGTCGTCGACCGGCACATAGAGGAGCTCTCCCCGGCGCCGGGAGACAGGGTGACAGTGACGGTGACGCTCAGAAACGCCGGGTCGTCGGTGCTTCCGGATGTCCGAGTCGCCGACCGACCGCCGGCGGGGCTGACGGTCGTGGGCGGTGAGACTCGCCACGCGGCGACCGTCGAACCCGGGGAAGTGGTCGCGTTCAGCTACGTGGTGTGTGCACGACGCGGGAAACACCGCTTTTCGGACATCGTTACCGTGGCGCGGACCGCGAGCGGTGCGACCGCACGCCGGGAGGTCCACGACGCCGCAGTGTCGATGGTCTGTTACGCGTCGTTCGAGGCGCTGGAACTGGCCGAGCAGGCTGACCCGGGGACTGGCCGCGTCGAGACCGACTCCGGTGGCGAGGGCGTGGAGTTCTACGCGACGCGGCGCTACGACCCGAGCGACCCGGTCAGCCGCATCGACTGGAACCGGTACGCTGCGACGGGCGAACTCTCGACGGTGGTCTACCGCGAGACGCGCGCGGCGACGGTCGTCTTTGTCGTCGACGGTCGCCACGACCTGCGACGGCGAGCGGCGGAACCGTCGGCGGTGGCACTGGGCGCCTACGCGACCGTCCGCGTCGCCGACGCGCTCCTCGCGGAGTCGAACGACGTCGGCGTCGCGGTCCTCGACGAAGATGGGAGCCACGCCAGTCCGAGCGGTCGCTACCTCAGCCCGGACTCGGGCGAGGACCAGTCCCTGCGCGTCCGCCGACTGCTCGAGGGCACCTTCGGTGTGTCCGTCGACGACCTCGCGGGCGTGGACGACGGCGACTCGACCGACGCCGGTTCGTGGTCGTCGACGGCGATGACCGACCGCTTCGACCGCTTTCGCGCCCGATTCCCCGACGACGCACAGGTGGTCTACGTCTCGCCGTTACTCGACGGACGGGTCACGTATCTGATCGAGCGGCTGGCCGCCCACGGGCACGCGACGACAGTGCTGAGTCCGAACGTGACCGACACCCGGACAGCGGGCCAGACCGTCGAGCACGTCGAACGCGCCGAACGCGTCCGTTCGCTCCGGAACGACCCCGAGATCCGCGTGGTCGACTGGTCGCTCGACGAGTCGCTACAGGCGGCCGTGACGCGCGACAGCGTGGGGTGGGTCCGATGAGCGCGAACACGTCCCGGTCGCGGACCGGGTCGCTCTCGGCCCGCGTGGCGACCGCCCTGGCCCTGGCGGGCGCGTTCGTTCTCGGCGGGGCCGTCGGTCTCGCGGTGCCGACGGCTGTCGCGGTTGCGGGCGCCCTCGCGCTCGCCTGGGGCGTCAGGGCGGCCGCGTCGGACGCGCTCGCGCGGACCGCCGTCGGGAGCGTCGCGAGTATCGGGGGGTGTGCTGCCATCGCGGGAGCGTTCGAACTGGTCGGCGGCGGGAACCAGTGGCTGTTCGCGCTGCTCGCGCTCGCCGCGGTCGTCGTCGTCCTCGAAACGGTCGACGGTTTCTCGACTCCGAATGACGAGACCTTCCGTCTCGTGGCCAGCGAGAGCGCGAGCGTGGTCGTCGTCGGACTCCTCGCCATCTCGGTTCTGGCGCCGACGCTCGGGTCGGACGTGGCAGCGAAGCTATTCGACATTGGCGTCGGCGTCGTCACCGGTTCCCGGATCGCCGCGTTCTGGTGGCTGCAGGTTGGCGTCCTCGCCGCAGCCTCCCTGCTTCCCCGGGCGATAGCGCGGCTCGACGCGCTCGTCACCGGGTGGGACTCGTCGACGGGGCTCGGAGCAGTGGCCGACCGGTTCGACGCCACACCCTCCGAGCTTCCGGCGTGGTACAGGGCGGCGTTCATCGGTCAGTTGCTCCTCGCCTCGTGGGGGGCCGCGAACGCGCTGGTTGACGGGTTCGTCACCGCGCGGCCGGTAGTCGGCGGCGCCATCGACGCCGTGTTGCTCTCGGGAGTGGTCCATGGACTGCTGTTGGCCGTCAACCTGCTCCTCTGTGCGATGTTATCGACGACACGCATCCAGCGGGTGGTCGAACGGTGGGCCGGCGACGCGCCGGGCCAGCGGGTTGCTGTCGCGGCCGGCGGGTTCGTGACCGTCGCGGTGGGTGTCGTCGTCGCCGCCCTCGTGGCGCTGGGCGTCGTCGACCCCCTGGTGACGGCGGACAACACCTTCTGGGAACCCTTCAGGGTCCTCAGAACAGTCGTGCCGCTGCTCGGCGGGGTGATTGCGAGCCTGCTCGTCGTCACAGTCGCGGTCGTCGCCGTACAGGCGGTGCTCGGCGCCGTCACCCCTACCGGTGGGGGATTCGCAGTCGCTGCCGCGCTGGTGTTCGCCGGAACGGTGGTTGCGGCCGAGTCGCTCCCGGCGTGGGGCGTGGTCGCCAGCGTCGCGCTGGCGGTGCTGGTCTGGGACCTGGGTGTCCACGCGGTCGCCCTCGAACGGGACCTGGTCACGGCCGCGGCGTCGACCCGAACCGAAGTGGTCCATCTGACCGCAACCGCACTGGTGGTGGCCGTCGCGGTCGTCCTCGCGGTCGTCGTCGGCTATCACGTCGTCCCGGCGGCGCCGTCGCTCCCCGACGAGCGTGCGACCGCCGCGCTCGGCCTCGTGCTGGTGTCGGTCGTCTCTTTCGCCGTCGCGCTCCAGCGGTGACACGCGACGGCGGTTCCCACCGCTGAACCGACGCGCGTTCGTGAAAGGGAAAAAGAAATAACGCCGGGTGATGGATCGTACGGTGGGTGTCAGAGGCATCCCCTTCGGGTCGCAGACCCGATCTCCCCCCATTTCGCCGGTCCGCGGCACCCACTGTTTCTGGATCCGCGACGCCCGCGTTTTTCGAGCAAGCGCCATCATATAAGTCGCGCCGTCACGAACGGACGAGCGATGCTGGACGGCGTCAACGTCGCACTCGGGGTCACGGGGTCTATCGCTGCGGTGAAGACGGTCGAACTCGCTCACGAGCTCCGCCGCCGTGGGGCTACGGTGCGGGCGGTCACCACCGACGCCGCGCGTGGGATCGTCCACCCCTGGGCGCTCGAGTTCGCGACGGACAACCCCGTCATCACCGAGATCACTGGCGCGGTCGAGCACGTCGACCTCTGCGGGCGCGAGGGGTGGGCAGACGTGTTACTCGTCGCGCCGGCGACCGCTAACACCGTCGGGAAGGTGGCCGCCGCGATCGACGACTCGCCGGTGACGACGTGCGCGACGACGGCGCTCGGCGCGGGCGTACCGGTCGTCGTCGCACCCGCGATGCACGAACCGATGTACGACCATCCGGGCGTCCTCGACGCTATCGACCGCGTCGAGTCCTGGGGCGTGCGCTTCGTCGACCCACGGATCGAGGAGGGGAAAGCGAAGATCGCGACAGAGGAGGCGGTCGTCACCGAGACCGCCCGCGCGGCGACGCCGGACACCCTCGCCGACCGCGCGGTGGTAGTTACTGCCGGTGCGACGACGGAGACGATCGACCCGATACGGACGCTCTCGAACCGGGCGTCGGGCAAGACCGGCCGCGCTGTCGCGCGGGCCTGCCACGTTCGCGGCGCCGACGTGACGCTCGTCCACGACGGTGGCGACGCCCACTACGCGGACGTGCGGTCGGTCGAGTCCGCTGCGGCGATGCGCGAGGCGACGCTCGACGCCGTCGCGGACGCGGATGCCCTCGTCTCGGCGGCTGCCATCTCCGATTACACCGTCGCGGCGCGCGACGAGAAGATCCGCTCGGGCCAGTCGTCGCTGACGCTCGAACTCGAACCCGCGCCGAAGCTCGTCGACGCCGTCCGCGACGCGCACCCGGACCTGCCGGTCGTCGGGTTCAAAGCCGAAACCGGCGCCGACGACGCGGCGCTCGTCGACGCGGCCCGCGACATTCTGGAGCGCGTCGGGATGACCTTCGTCGTCGCCAACGACGCGAGCGTCATGGCAACTGATAGCACGCGCGCGCTCATCGTGCGCGCGAGCGGAACAAGCGAGTACGAAGGCGACAAAGATGGCCTGGGCGCGCGCGTCGCCGACGAACTCGCGGCCGAACTGTGAGCCGCGGACCGACTGCCTCGTAGTCAATCGCCGTCGGTTCTGGACGAGTCGAGTCCCCGAACTACGCTCGCCGACCGGTCGACTGACTCCGAAACCCTGGCGGCCACCGCGGAGCGGTCGACGGTCTGGGCGACGCGGACCGCCGCGAGGCCGACGAGGATCGACGTGCCCCACAGCCCGGGCTGGAGCAACAGGTAGTGCGGACGGAGCATCTCTTCCCAGACCGGGAAGTAGTCGGGCATGTTGTGGACGAAGAACTTCAGCCCGTACGAGTGGAGATGGACGCTGAGCAACCCGAACAACACGAGTTCGGGGTAGCCGTCGCGGCGAATCTCCCAGTCGAGCAGGAGGACCACCGCCGGCAGGAGCGCGACGAAGTAGTAGGCGTAGGTCTGTGGGGTAAACAGCGGGAAGGTCGCGACGCCGAGTGCGAAGACGACGTTGCGCGCCCGCGGTGGGGCGAGAATCGAGAGGCCGATCACGCCCAGACAGACGACTGCCCGGAGCAGTTGCGGCGCGTGGAACCACGCGAGCGGTTTGAAGTACGGTGGGAGCCACAGCGTCGGCGAGCGGGCGCCGTCGCTGCCCTTGTTGATACCCCACTCAAGCACTTCGAGGTAGGTGTAATGGGCCTCGACGCCGAAAAACCGGATCGACAGCCACAGCACGACCGGGACGACCAGCAGCGCCCCCTTCATCCGACGGGGGTTGTGTAGAAGGTGGGCGCCGATGGGCGCGTAGGCGAACTTGACGATGCCGACCACGGCCGTGTAGGCGCCGGAGACGAGCGGCCACTTCGACGCACGGTCCGCACCGCCTTCGACCATCGTGGCCGCGGCGAAGGTGAGCAAGGCACCCATGAACAGCGCCGTCTGTCCGAGATGGGCGGTCAGGATCGCGGGGTGGAACCCGGCGATCAGCCACGCGATCCCCAGCCGTTCCCACCAGCGGAGGTCGTAGCCCAACCGGGTGACGAGCGTCAGGAGCCCGAGCCACAGGAGGGTGCCGCTGACGAGGATCCACGCCATTGCCCCCTCTTCGAACGCCAGGAACTCGTGGAATGGAACGAACAGCAATACGACGACCGGCGGGTAGAGATACGTCCCCCAGAAGCCACCGTTTTCCCTCTGGCGGTAGAGCGCTTCGCCGTCCTGCCAGCGGTCGACGGCGCCCATGTACGCGCCGAAGTCTCCCGGCATGTACGCCCCGTTGACGAATTCGAAGTTGGTCCGCAGCCACCAGTCGAAGAAGGGAAAGACGAGAAGCGACGCCAGCACGACCGCGGCGACGGCGACGAACAGCGGTCGCTCGCGGCGCCGCGACCACAGCTCCGCGAGCAGCGACATAGTCCGGATCTCTCCCGTTCAGTATGAGTGTCTTGTGTCGCATCAAAGACTTCTTTGATTCACGATCGCCTGACGGCACACCTCACCGCTATGGTCGCGGTCACCCCTCGCACCGCCACGGTGGCGAGTCCCCCTTTCACCGTTGCGGTTCGGCCACTCACTCGGTGTCGTCGTCGTCGGCCACCGGGACCTCACCCGGCCAGTCGGCGCCTTCGAGGAAGGGGACACCCATCTTCTGTGCGGCCCGCGAGATGACGTGTGCGCCCGTCGGCGCCGTGAAAAAGAGGAAGACGATGCCGACCAGCGAGGTCAGCCCCGCGCCCTCGGGGCCGAAGTAGACGGTGGCGGCGAGCAGGATGGAGGAGGCGCCGAGCGTGGCGGCCTTGCTGGTGGCGTGCATCCGGTTGTAGACGTTCGGGAGGCGGAGGAGCCCGACGGTCCCGACGAGCAGGAAGAAGCTCCCGACGACGACCAGTGCTGTGACGACGGCGGCGTGGACAGTGGAGATCATTCGATGATGTCACCCTCTGTGATGAAGCGGGCGACCGCGATGGTGCTGATGAAGCCGATGATGGCGAGCACGAGGCTCACGGTGACGAACAGGCCGAGGCCGGTCTGGATGGCGAAGAGGGCGGCGATGGCGACGACGTTTGTTCCGATGGTGTCGAGACCGACCACGCGGTCGGGGACGGTCGGGCCCCGGATGACCCGATAGCCCGCCAGGAGCGTGACGCCGGCCGCGAGGACGAGGCCGCCGAGGACCGCCCACTCCAGGAAGGCGGGGAGTTCACTCGCCATCCCTTTCACCCCCCTGGTCTGTGAGGTCGGTGCTGCCGCCGGTGACCCCGAACTCGTGGGCGCCACCGACCGTCGGTTCGGGCACGGGGTCGCCCGGGTCGCCCTCCTCGTCGAAGATCCGCAGCGCGTAGTCCTCCCACGAGCGGATCGGGGAGACGATCGCTTCGGGGTCGCGACCGTCGATGGCGTGGACGTACAGCGCGTTTGCCTCGGCGTCGTAGTCCATCGTCAGCGTCCCCGGCGTCAGCGTGATGCTGTTGGCGATGGTCGTGATGGCAAGGTCCGACTCCACCCGGAGGGGCAGTTCGATCACGTCCGGTTCGATCGGCATCGACGGCGCGAGCACGCGGTAGGCCACTTCGACGTTCGCCGTCACCAGTTCCTTGAGGAACAGGGTGAGGTAGACGACGGCCGCCGGCAGTGCCGCCACGCGCTCGCCCAGCGCCAGTTCGGGGAGGTAGAACCGCCGGAACGCGAAGGCGATCGTGAGCCCGACGCCGAGTCCGATGATGAACTCGCCGAGGACCGCCATCGGGTCGAGCGCGACGCCGCGGACGAACAGCCAGATGACCGCGAGACTGACGCCGACCACGGGCCAGCGTCTCATGGTGCGCTCACCTCGCTCGCGCCGGCCGGCGCGTCGACCACACCCGTCGCGGCGGGATCCGCGATCCCGTGTGCGCCGCCGGCGGTCTCGTTGCCGGTCGCGTTCTCGGTCGCGTTACTGACGACGTCGGGCCCAACGGCATCGACGTATCCCTCGCCGTCGAGCGCGGCGTGGGCGGCGCGGTCGGCGAACTCGTAGACGGGGTCGAAGCCGACCCCGATGGCGACGACCACGAGCGCGAGGACGGCGACGATCCCGATCAGGACGACGGGCCGACCCGCTCGCTCGACTGCGGCGGAGCGCTCCCCCCAGAAGCCGTGGTTCCAGGCCCGCGAGAGGTAGGCGATGGTGAAGATCGCGCCGACGAGCGCGCCCGCCAGCGCCAGGTCGGCGCCGGGTGCGCCCGCGCCGAGCGCTCGCCCCGCGGTATCGAAGACGAGTAGTTTGCCGAAAAAGCCCGACAGCGGTGGGATTCCGACCAGTGCGAGCGCGCCGACGAAAAACGACGCCGAGAGGACGGGCCGGCGGTTGGTCAGACCACCGAGGTTCTCGAACTTGATCGAACCGACGGCATCGAAGACGGCGCCGCTAACGAGGAAGAGCAGCGACTTCGCGACGGCGTGGTTGAGCGCGTAGATCAGGGCGGCTGTGACCCCGAGTATCTGCAGTTCGGTCGCCGCGGCGCCCAAGGAGTGGTCGCCGACTGTCGCGACCACCGCGAGCGGGAGTATGATGAAGCCGACCTGCCCGATCGAAGAGTACGAGAACACGTCGTCGAGATTGTCGCGACTCACTGCGCCGACGCCGCCGACGATCATGCTGGCGAGCGCCAGCACGAACAGTACCGGCCCGAAGTACGCGAGGAAAGAGTCGCCGGCGAAACCGGGGAGGCCGAGGCCGCCCGGGACCGACCCCGCGGCGAAGACCGTGAAGTACAGGCGCACGACCGCGTAGATGCCCACTTTCTTCGTGATCCCGGCGAGGAAGGCGGAGATCGGCGCGGGCGCGGCGCGGTAGGCTGGCGGCACCCAGAACTGGAAGGGGACGACCCCGGCCTTCAGGAGGAAGACGACCAGCAGTATCGCTGCGAGACCGAGGACCGGGCCGGGCGCGACCCCGTACTCAGCGGGGGCAGCGAGCCGGCGGGCGATATCGGCCATATTGAGCGTGCCGGTGGTCGCGTAGAGACCACCGATCGCGACGAGCATCAGCGCGCTCCCGACCAGATTGAGGACCGTGTACTGGAGCGCGGCGGCGGTGTGGCGGCGACCGCTGTAGAAGACGACGAAGACGTAGCTCGGCATGAGCATCACCTCGAACCAGACGAAGAGGTTGAACACGTCGCCGGTGAGGAAGGCGCCGGTCACGCCCGCGAGCATGAAGTGATAGAGGGGATGGTAGGAGACGCGCTGGCCCTGTTCGTCGACGTAGACGACCGAGAAGGCGAGGATGGCGAGGGAAGTCACGGCCGCGAGCGCGAGCATGAATGCAGCGAGCGCGTCCGCGACCAGTGAGATGCCAAACGGCGCCCGCCAGGCCGACACCTGATAGACCAGCGGGTCGCCCGCGAGTACCTCGTTGACGAGGACGGCGACCGCGACGACGTAGGCGAGATTCCCGGTCAGACTGAGCGCGCGCTGGAGGCGGTCGAACCGCCTTGTCCCGAGCGTGAGGATGGCGGTGACGAGCGCGACGACCAGCGGCGCGACGACGACGTGCGTCGTCGAGACCGCCAGGTCGGCGCCTCGCTGGAGAAGCGGCGGCCCCACCGAGGCGAGGGTGCTCGCGACGCTCATTCGACGGTCACCTCCCCGAGGTCGAGCGTGCCGTGTTCCTGGTAGACGCGGTAGGTCAGGACGAGGGCGAAGGCGGTGGTCCCGAAGCCGATGACGATGGCTGTCAGAACCAGCGCCTGGACCAGCGGGTCGGTGACGCAGTCGGCGCCCGCGCCGGGCATCGAGCACGCGACGGGACTGTCGCCGCCGTGGCCCATGATCGGCGCGCGCCCGGCGATGCCGCCCATCGTCACGAGGTAGACGTTCGCTGCCTGGCTGATGATCGTCACGCCCCAGACGACGCGGACGATGTCCCGGCGGAGGATCAGGTAGGTACCGATCGCGAACAGCAGTCCCAGCACGAGCGCGAGCACGACCTGCGTCATTCGCGGCTCACCTCCGCGGTCGCGGGGCTGGTGGGGCTGACGCTCATTCCGCGCCCACCTCCGCGACGATAGTCAGGAGGGCGCCGACGACCACGGCGTAGACGCCGAGGTCGAACACGAGCGCCGACGCGACCTCCAGGGAGTCGTAGACCGGCAGCGGTTCGACGAACGCGACCGACTGGGTCAGGAAGGGGTAGCCCAGCGCGATGGCGGCGATTCCGCTGCCGGCGGCGACGGCGAGCCCGACCGCGCCCACCTGCCCGTACTCGCGGATGATCCCCGATTCCGTCTCGTAGCGGGCGCTCGGCTCCCTGTCGAGCAGTTCGGTCTCGAGGTAGTCGAGCCCGAAGATGACGTAGACGAGGACGAACGCCGTCACCGTGAGGACGCCGGCGATGAAGCCGCCGCCGGGGAGGTTGTGCCCCTGGAAGAGCAGGGCGATAGCCGTCACCAGGATGAGTGGGACGACCAGTCTGGTGACGGTGCGTGCGACGACGGTGGGTTCCCTGTCCAGAGTCACTGCGTCTCACCTCGTTCGCGCATGGCGATGAGCGTGATGACCGACAGCGCGGCCATCGCGACGACGGATATCTCTCCCAGCGTGTCGAACGCCCGGAAGTCGACGAGGATGACGTTGACCACGTTCCCGCCGCCGCCGGCGTCGACGAAGATCGGGTCGTGAATCTCGGGCACGCCCGCGTATGTGAGGAGATACTGAGCGATGACGTCGTGGGGGGTCGCGGCCGTCGAGACCAGCACGGTGACGGTGACGGTCACGCCGACCACGGCTGCGACGACGGCGTCGCGGCCGGCCCGGACTCTGTCGACGGTCCCGTAGAACGCCGGGAGCTTGTCGAGGACGAGCAGGAAGATGACGAGCACGAGCGTCTCGATGACGAGCTGTGTGAGCGCGAGGTCTGGCGCGCTCGCGAGGATGTAGAAGATAGCGACCATGAACCCGAGGATCGAGAGGGTCAACACGCCCGAGATGTGCGAGGGGGCGGCGGCGACGGCGACGGCGCCGACGACGGCGACGCCGAGGACGACCAGCAGGGCCGGCGCGAGCCCGGCGAGTTCGAGCGCCGGCAGCGAGACGCTGGCGGCGGCGTAGGCACCGAGCGTGAGCGCCGACGTGGCGAGCGAGAGCGCGATAGCGTAGGTCCGCAGGTGGCCCGTCTGGACGATGTCGATGACCGTCGAGCGGTCGAGGGTCTCGGTCGCGCCGTCGTAGTACCAGTTCGCGCGCAGCGGGTCGACCCCGCGGACGGCGCGGACGCTGTCGCGGATCCGGTCGAAGAACGGGTAGGTGACCGCGCCGACGCCGATGGTGACTGCGCTCATAATGAGCCACGGCGTGACTTCGGTGGGAAGGTAGTACGAAAACTTGTGTTCGTTGCCGTGGGCGAGCGAACTCTCCATGACGCTCTTGACGAACTCCTCGACCGGCGTCAGGTGAACGCCGAACGTGCCGGTCACGCCGCCGAGACCGACGACGAGCGCGAGCGCGCCGAGCACCGCAGCGGGCGCCGTCATCGCCACCGGCGGCGCGTGGACCTCGCCGAGTTCGTCGGGTTTCTCGCCGAAGAAGAGCATCACGAAGCGGATCGAGTACAGAAACGTGAAGACGCTCCCGAAGACGGCCACGACCGGCAGCGCCCACCACAGCACCGACCCGCCGTCGGCGACCGATGCCTCGGCCGTCTCGTAGACGGCGTGGAAGAGGAACTCCTTGGAGTAGAAGCCGTTGAACGGCGGGACGCCGGCCATGCCCAGGCCGGCGATAACCGTGACCGCGGCGGTGAGCGGGAGGTCCTCGGCGAGGCCGCCGAGTTCGTCGATAGCGCGAGTGCCGGCCTCGTGGGCGACGATGCCGGCGACCAGGAACAGGGCGGCTTTGAACAGCGCGTGGTTGAGAATGTGGAAGGCCCCTGTTTCCGCGCCGAGATAGTTCGACATACCGTAGCCGGCGACGATGAGGCCCAGATGCGAGGCAGTCGAGTACGCGAGCAGCTCCTTGATGTCGCTGGCGCCCACGGCGAGGATAGCCGTCACGGTCATCGTCGCGAGACCGAGGACCCCGAAGACGAGCGTCCATTCGTCGGTCAACAGCAATGGACGGAAGCGGCCGACGAGGTAGACGCCGGCTTTGACCATCGTGGCGGAGTGAAGGAACGCGGAGACAGGGGTGGGTGCCTCCATCGCGTTGGGGAGCCAGATGTGGAAGGGGACCTGCGCGGACTTGGTTGCGGCACCCATCCCGACGAGCAGGAGGACGGGGACGAACAGCCCCTCCGCGCGGAGTTGGTCGACCATCGCGTCCGCGTGGTGGAGCATCCCCCCGTCGCCGGAGAGGCGGTAGGCCGATTCGACACCCTCGACAGCGGTCGCGGCGTCGCGCAGGAGGACGAAGCCGACGAGCATGAACAGACCGCCGGCGACGGTGATGAGCATCGACTTGCGGGCTGCGTACTGGGAGGACTCTGTGTCCTGATAGTGGCCGATGAGCAGGAACGACGAGACGCTCGTCAGCTCCCAGAAAACAAAGAGGGCGATGAGGTCGGCGGCGAAGGCGACGCCGAGCATCGAGCCCATAAAGGCGAGTAGCGTGGCGTAGTATTTCAGCTGGCCCGGCTCCCCGTGCATGTAGCCGCCGGAGTAGGTGAACACGAGGACGCCGACGCCGCTGGCGAGCGTCCCGATCAGGAGCGCGAGGCCGTCGACGTAGAAGGCGAGCTCGACGCCGTAGCTCGGGATCCACTCGACGACGACCGTTCCTTCGGTGCCGTAGAGAGCGCCGACGGCCGCGAGACAGCCCGCCGCGACGGCGGCGGCGAAGTACGCGGTCCGCTCACCGAGGATCCGGTAGACGAGTGGAGTGAGGGCCGCACCAAGAAACGGTAGCGCCAACACGACGAAGAGCGCGGTCCCACTCGGTTGCACGCCTGATTCTGATGCGAGACGCAACTTAATGCTTCTCAAGTCCCGTCGCGAACCACCGGTATCCCGTCGGTTTCCACTCTCACATCACCGATCCGGGAGGTCGGACGCCCGCGAGGGAAGACTGGCGAGAGTGTCCGTTTCCTTTCAGAACAGCCCGACGCCCACCACCTAGAAATCACAATTGATAACATAGAAATCCATGCTTGAATTTACGATTTTGATAACACGGCAGTGAGTCTTATGTATGGCGCTGGCAGATGCTACGACAGGCACGCACGACGCCGTCGCCGGGTGCGATCGGCCACCGTGGCGGTGCCCGTCCGGGTTCCGGCGGGACGTGCGTGGGCAATCAAAACCATGAAACCAAAGCAGCTATTCACGGACGACGACGCGGTGTCGCCGGTCATCGGGGTTATCCTGATGGTCGCGATCACGGTCATCCTGGCCGCAGTCATCGCCACATTCGTCCTCGGACTCGGCGACCAAGTCAGTGACAGCAATCCGCAGGCATCGTTCAGCTTCAGTTACGAAAGCTCGTCAGGTGACCTGACGATCACCCACGACGGCGGTGCGGGGATCGACCCGGCGAACCTCAAGCTTCGCGGCGACGGGGTGAGTGGTACCTGGTCGGGCAACGGCGGGAGCGTGAGTAGTTCCTCGAAAGTCAAAGCCGGTAACTCCGTAACAGTGACTCCGACCAGTTCCGATTCGACGGTCAACGTCGTCTGGGAGAGCTCTGGCAGCGACGACTCCGCGACGCTCGGCACCTGGAACGGCAAATAAATCGCACGTCCCGGTGCTCGCCGCCGCCGTCATTCTCGACGGCTCTTTCCAGCCCGAAGAATGATATTCACGTGGAGACGACGAAAGTATATCGTATGATACTGCGAGGTGGCGGCTGCCGTCGACTCGTGGCGCTCGGGACGCTGCAGCTGTTCCGGGCGCGTCTGACGGGCGTCTGACCTGCGTGGTGGTCCGTCCGAAACAATGATGTCGGGTGCCCGTCCAATCACGAGCATCGGTTCGCGATCCACGGGCTAGCAGGGACATGGAACAATGAGTAATCGGACGAGTCGGCTTCCGACCCGCGGGCACGACGAGCTCTCCAAGGGGGAGATCTTCGACGTTCTCCAGAACCAGCGGCGTCGCTACGTACTCGAATACCTGAAACGGTTCGACGAACCGGTTTCGCTGTCGGACCTCGCCACGCAAGTCGCCGCCTGGGAGTACGGAACGAGCATCGAAGCGGTTACCAACGACCAGAAAAAGCGGGTGTACACGACGCTCCAGCAAACCCATCTCGACCGGATGGAGGAAGCGGGGATCATCGAGTACGACGACGAGGAGAACGTCATCTCGCGCACGCCCCATACCGAGGAGCTGACAGTATACCTCGAGATCGTTCCGGGCTCGGAGTTCCCATGGCGGGAGTTTTACCTCTCGCTCGGCTCCATCAGTTGTGCCGTCGTCGTCGCGCTGTGGGCCGGTCTCTTCCCGCTCACGCTGTTGGCACCGCTGGACTGGGCGACGGTCATCGCCGGGACGTTCACGCTCTCGGCCGCATACCACACTTACACCGGTGCGGACCTCCAACTGGGCGACAACGAGTATTCGCCCGAGGAGTTCGACCCGTAGGTCGGCTGCTGCCGCCCCGAGTATCATAGCTGAGAACCAGGCGCACTGCCCGGAGTCCCGGGTTCGCCACCTCATCGGTCGTGATACGCGTGACGCTTCCAGGCTAGTAACTCTGAACAGCGCTTTCACAGCGCGAAGTAACCACTCAAGGAACGATTGGACCCGGTTCAAGCGGGGTTTGAACCGCGAAAATCCGGTGAACCGTGGGCACCATTAAGTGGGTTCTTCGAATGACGAGCAGTGTAGCATTCCCGATTCAGGGGCGCACTCGGGTGCGCACTGCGTAGGGTGAGCTTACACGGCTCGCCCGGTAGGGACTCGGGATGCAGGCACACAAACCATGGAACTCAAACGACTACTCAACGACGACGACGCGGTGTCGCCGGTCATCGGGGTCATCCTGATGGTCGCGATCACCGTCATCCTCGCGGCCGTTATCGCATCGTTCGTCATCGGACTCGGTGACAGCAACCAGACGACTGCGCCGTCGATCAGCTTCTCGACGGACTACGATTCGAGCACGGACACGCTGTCACTAACTGTTGACAACGTTGGTGAGTCCGTCGAAAAACAGAACGTCGCGATCACCGGTGACTCTGGGTCCTCAGCAAGTGTGACCACGGCGAGCTTGCCAGAAAACTGGGACAGTACTTCGTCCAAGCTCACCGCCGGCGACCAGAAGGACATCAACGTCGGTTCGGACTACGACATTAGCATCGTCTACAACGACCCGAACAACGACGAGTCGTTCACGCTGCAGCAAGACATCACCGGCCCCGACGCCTGATCGGCGTCCCGGATTCCGGTTCTTTCGCTTTTTCACCACCGAGGAGCCGCTCGGACGTTCAACGCTGAAACGATCGCCGAGACGCGCGCCAACGAATTTATTTACGCGGGTGGCGGTGTTTCGCCAATGGACCGGTCAACGCTGTTCGTCTATGCGACGGTGACGCTCATCGTGGTCGTCTCCGTCGTTTCCGGTCCCGCGATGGGTCTGGTCGACCTGACCTCCCCGCGGTCGGACACCGCCGGACTCGGCCAGGGCAATGCGACGGTCGACGAAGTCGACGCGCCCGACCGGGTTCGCATCGACCGCGGGTTCCAGTCCGAGTCCTACCGACTGGAGGTCCCCGACGCGCGCGTCCATCTCGCAGCCGTCACGGGTCGCCCGATTCTCAACTATCGGATCGAGATCCCCGCGCTCGGCTATACCAGAACGTCGTCACACTTTCTCGATAGCGACAGCGACGGGTGGACGACGCTGACGCTGGCCGACGCCACGTTGAGCGAGTCCGCGGTCTCCGGCACACGCCACGAGGGGCAACTGTCGATCGTCGTGCAGTCGAACGGCACTGGGTCGACTGTCTACAACCGGTCGGTGGTCGTGGAGGTGTCGCGGTGAGCGTCGATGTGGGCGCGTATCGGTGGGTCGAACCCACCAGACAGCGGGCCGAGACCGTCAAGCGCCTCGCTGTGCGGGTGCTCGTCGGCGACAGGCTCGGGCTCGTGCTCTGGCTCGGAACGCTGGCGTTCGTCGGGCTGTACTGGCGGCTCGGGTTCCTGATAAACGACAACTACACGATCGCTAACGCGCTCGTAGCCCTCTCTGAGGGGTCGTTCTCGTTCGACACTGCGACCTACGGCGGGCTCGAATCGCCCGGTACGAACGCCAGGGACGGGACCTACTACGGTCGTAACTACGGGCAGGTCGCGTTCGCGCTGCCGTTTCTGTGGGGGCTCCGGACCCTGTCAGCGGTCGTGGATCCCGGCCTCCTGTTCGCGGCGCTGTGGAGTCTCGTCGTGCTGGCGCTGGCTCTCCAGGTCGGCCGGCTGACCGGCCACTCGGCTGCCGCCGCGACGGTCGGGTCGGTCGCAGCTCTCGCCGCCTTCGTGGGCAACGCCGCTGTCGCAACGTCGATCGACGAGCGATTGCTGGCCCCCGCGGCGCTCCAGCTCAGCGCCATCGTCGCGACGGCGTTCGGCGTCGCGGTCTGCTATCGACTGGTCGCCCGCCTCCACGACCGTCGCGTCGGGGCGCTCGCCGCCGGATTCGCCGTCGTCGCCACGCCGGTCGGCTTCTGGGCCTCGGTTCCGAAACGTCACGTCTACGTCGTCGCTCTCGTACTCGGCGTCGCCTACGCCCTCGCCCGGAGTCGCAGTGGGACCGACGACGACGCGCTGCTCTCGGCGACGGGCTTTCGCGCTCTCGCGTACGCCCTGGTTGGTTTCCTGACGTGGGTCCACGCTGCCGAGGGGGTCGTGGTCTTCCTCGCGCTTGTCCTCGTCGACCTCCCGACGGCACCGTCGAACCGTCCTCGGGACCTCCTCGTCATCGGCGTCGTCTTCGCGCTTTCGCTCGTCCCGTTTTTCGTGACCAACCTCGTCGTCTCCGGCGATCCGATTCTTCCGCCACGGCCGCTCAGGGGATACGATGGCGGGACAGCCCCACCGGACATCGGTGGCGGATCCGGCGGTTCGGAAGTCAACGGTGGCGGTGTTGGTGGCGGTGGTAGCGGCGATGGGAGTACCGGTAGCGGTGGCGGGTCTGGTTCCGACACCGGGCCGTTGGCGGCTCTCGATCGGGTCGCTGCGTTCTTCGGCGGACTCTTCTCGCTCGCGCTCTGGTCGCTCGGTGTGGTTCAGGCTCTGCTAGGCGACGGCGCACAGCAACTGCTTGACGACCCCGACCGACTGTATCGAATATTCGTTCGGGGCGGATTCATCTCCGACGTCGCCTCCGAAGACGAGAACCAGGCTATCTATCTGACTGTCACGGAATCGGGCCCGTTAGCCGCAGGCGTTCCCGCCGCCGTCCTGGCCGCGGCCGTGACTGCCGCCCGGCGTGCCGGCCGAGTGAGTCGGGACGCGCTCCGGGTCAACACTCTCGCACAACAGGCCCGTCACTGGCGCCGGTCGCCGACCGTCGCGACCGACTGGTTCGTCGCGCTCGTGGCGACCGGATTCCTGCTCGTCTACTTCCCGCGCTTGCCGGTCCACGCGACGGTGACTGTCCGCTACCTCCTCGTTTTCTTCCCCTTCGCGGTCTACGCGCTCGCTCGGGCGCCGTCGCTACGTCGCGTCGTCCACAAGCACGCTCGCGCGGGCGCCTGGAGCTACGTCGCCGGCGTCCTACTGGGCGCACAGTTGCTGTTCGTCGTCGTCACGGTCCGCAACTTCGGGCGGGGCGAAGCGTTCCAGCTCCACGCGCTCGTCGGGCTGGCCGTCGCAGCCGCGTTTGCCGTCTGTGCGATGGCGAGTGTCCTCGACGCGCGTGCCGACCGGCCGACGGCGGTTACCGGTGGCCTGGCGGCCGCGCTCGGGACCGATTTCCTCCTGCTCTCCGGGCTGGTGTACTTCCAGTACGGACCCTACGCGTTGCCGCTGTCGGACGCGCTCGCGAAACTGCTCGGTATCGCCTGAGGACACCGAGTCCCACGCTCGCTTGTCCCTGTGGTCCGGCGATTCGCTGGCCTTCTCCACCGACTTCCGACCGTATCAGAGAGTCTTTTACCTCAGGTCCAGATCACCCTGCATGGACCGCCTCACTCAGTCGTTGCTCGACGCCCCGATCGTCGAGAAAGAGGGGTATCACTACTTCGTCCATCCGATCAGTGACGGCGTACCGATGCTCCGCCCGGAACTGCTCCGGGAGATCGTCATCGGGATCATCAGGAAGGCCGAACTGGAAGGAGTCGACAAGATCGTCACCCCCGCAGCCATGGGGATCCACATCTCGACTGCCGTCTCACTGATGACCGATATCCCGCTCGTGGTCATCCGCAAACGACAGTACGGTCTCGACGGCGAAGTCGCGCTCTCGCAGGTCACCGGCTACTCCGAGAACGAGATGTACCTCAACGACGTCTACGAGGGCGACCGCGTTCTCGTCCTCGACGACGTGCTCTCGACCGGCGGCACGCTTGCGGCCATTACCGGCGCGCTCGACGAGATCGGGACCGACATCGCGGACATCGTCTGCGTCATCAAGAAAGTCGACGGTGAGAACAAGCTTGCCGAATCGGGCTACGAGGCAAAGACGCTTATCAACGTTGCCGTCGAGGACGGCGAAGTCGTCATCGTCGACGAGAACGGCGACCCCTGACACGGTCGCGTGTACCCGTGTTCTGGTGATTCGCCGAGCAGTCTATCGACACCTGGACCTGAAGTCCAACCGACCGTCCGACGTTCCCTCGTCGCCTCGTTCAAATCTCTTCGAACGAATCCGTCGCTCGCGGGTTGCGAGCGACAGCATATAGCGGGAGGTAGATTTGAACTACGCGAACACCTCGCTCCCGCTCGGTGTTCTCTCGTTCAAATCTACTCCATGCGATTTCGAGACTTCACGGGACGCTCGGCGATGAAACGCCTCGCTCGAAGCGTGAAGTCACAGGAAATAGCGGGAGGTAGATTTGAACTACCGATCTGCGGGTTATGAGCCCGCCGGAATCTCCTGGCTATCCCATCCCGCTACCAGTTCCTAACCCGGGTCGCCAATTAAGGATTGTGATTCGGCCACCGTCCGTCAATTCCTCCCGTGGGAGTCGCCCGCTCGCCGCGGGTCAGACTTCTGAAACGCCTCGACGCTCAGTCCCGGTGGACTCGCCAGGTGAACAGGCTCTCGAAGACGAAGTTCACGACCATCGCACACGCGATGGCGCCGCCCTTGACCGCCACGAGCCAGAGGTCGAACCCGGCGTAGACGAGTTGGGCGTTTACACCGTAGAAGACGGCGACGAAGAGGACGTACTGTATCGCCGACCCGCCCGCGCGGACGAGATGGGAGCGGAGGAGCCGTCGCCCGAACGAGCGGTTGTCGTCGCTGCCCTCGGCGGCGAAGGTCCAGCTGTCGTTGATCAGAAACATGACGAGGATGGCGACCTCGATACTGACGACGTTGGCGGCTGCGGCCGGGACACCGCCGAACTCCGTCAGCGCGACGAGCGTCGTCGTGTCGAAGACGGCACCGACGGCGCCGACGGAGGCGAACTTCCCGAATCGAACGCCCGACGCGACCGCCGCGAGTCGCTGTCGAACGAGATCTATCCGGTCGCTCACGTTCGCACCCCTGCCACGAGCGCGCGCGTGCCCGCTCCGCTCGCTCGCTTACTCATGATTCCTGTCGACTAGCGCGGTCGGTTCCTCGTGGGTGGCGGCGAGCGCGTTGTGGACGCGGCTGTTCCGTATCTGTTTCGCGCGGTGGCGGGCGGCGAGCAGCGCGCGGGCGAGCGCGGCGGACGTCCGGACCGGCGAGACGGTCGATCCGGGCATGTCCTCCCAGGTGATCGGGACCTCTGCAACCTCGAGTTCGAGCGCGCCGGCCATCGCGACCAGTTCCACGTCCCAGGCGAAGCCCGGTTCGTAGAGGTGTTCCCTGACCCGAGTCCACGCCGCCCGCGTGATCGCTTTCGCGCCACACTGGTAGTCGTAGAGGTCGGCGTCGAGCAGGCGACGGGCCAGCCAGGCGAACCCGTCGCCGAGAAAGCGCCGTGCGAGGGTCTGGTGGCTCGTGATCTCCGCGTTCGGGTGCCGGCGTGACCCGACGGCCAGATCCGCGCCGCCGTCGGTGACCGCGGTGACGATCTCGCCGAACTCGCCGGGCGGGGTCGACCCGTCCGCATCGGCGAAGGCGAGGACGTCGGTGTCGAGGGCCTCGAAGCCGGCGGTGACGGCCGCGCCCTTGCCACGACGGTACGGTGAGACGTGGACCGTCGCGGGCAGGTCCCCGAGCGCAGCGGCCTCCTCGTCGCGCGGGTCGTCGAGTTCGACCCGGATCGTCTCGGGGGCGAGCGTCTCGTCGATGGTCCGGACGTACTCGCTGAGCCGCTCGACGTTGGGGCGGAAGGCGGGGACGACGACGCCGACGGCGGGGCTCATTGCTCGACTCGTCCGCCCCGGCGAGTAAAAACCGTTCGACTTTCGGGGCGGCATACTGGTCTCTCTCGGTCGCCGAACCGATATCCCGCGGCCGCACTGGTCTCTCTCGGTCGCCGAACCGATATCCCGCGGCCGCACTGGTCTCTCTCGGTCGCCGCACTGGTCTCCCGTGGCCGCACTGGCTGGAATCTGGTGTGCCTGTACCCCGAATCGGGTGCGTCGGCGCGGATCGTCTGCGACTGGTCCACAAGATGTATAGTGTCCCAAAGCGGTGTCTCGCGTGATGGAGTACGGTCTGGTCCTCTGGTGGCTGGTAGCCTACCTCGCCCTTCTCGCGACGGGCGTCCCACTGGCCGCGCTGCTACTCCCCCGGTTCGCCGACCGCGGTGCCGGCTTCGCACTGCCGATCGCGCTGGCCGTCGTCTGGTTTGTCGTCTTCCTCGGCGGCCACCTTTCGCTGTCGATCGCGATGTACGCCGGATTCGCGGTCCTGTTCGTCGCGGCCGGGGTCGCGCTGTATCGTCCGAGTGATTCCGACGGCGACGATTCCGATGGTGGAGGCCCCGACGACGTGAACGCCCAGGAAGACGGGTTCTCGCTGGAGCGGCGGGTCGACATCGACCGTCGAGGGGTCGCGGAAGCGGCGATCGTGTTCACCGTCGCGTTCCTGTTCATGATCGCGATCAGGGCCGTCGACGCCGGTGTCCACCCCACGATGGGCGAGAAGTTCCTCGATTTCGGCATGCTGAAGACGATCCTCCGGGCAGACACACTGCCACCCGAGGACTTCTGGTTCGCCGGCCGGCCGGTCAGGTACTACTACGGCGGCCATCTCGTCGCCGCAATTCTGACGCGACTCACCGGCACCGAACCGCGGTTCGCGTACAACCTCGCGCTTGCGGGCTTTTATGCGATGCTCGTCACCGCCGCTTACGGTCTCGCGGGATCGATCGCCGCGAGTCGCGACCTCCCGCGGGTCGGCGCCGGCATGTTTGGCGCCTTCTTCGTTGGGTTCGCGAGCAACCTCGCCACCGTGCTCGAGGCCCTCCGGCGACAGAGCGCCACGTGGCTCACCGCGTCCGGCCGAGAGGGCGAGTTCTGGTACTGGCGTGCCAGCCGTGTTATCGACGGGACGATCAACGAGTTCCCGCTCTTTGCCTGGCTCAACGGCGACATGCACGCCCACATGATGACCACGCCGTTCGTCCTCCTCACTGCCGGCGTGCTCTTCGAATACTACCGGACGCCAGCCGAGGAGCGGCGGCGACGGCAGGCGCTCGTGTTCGGCGTAGTCCCCCTGCTCGCGGGCATGCTCGTCGTCGTGAACACGTGGTCGTTCGCGACCGCTGGGGGGCTCACTTTCCTCGCGCTCGCGCTCGCGCCGACCGACCCGCTGGAACTGTGGCCGCGTGACCTCGCCGAGTCGATTCCGGACCACGAGCGGTGGCAGGCGGAACTACGTCGCCACGTGACGGCGCTGGTGAGTGCGGGGATAGTCGCCTCGGTCGGCGTCTTCTGGTCGCTGCCGTTCTGGCTGGCCGCCTCCAGCGGCCGGGAGATCGGCTTTTTCCCCGAAACGAGTTCGTTCGACGGCCTCCTGGCAGTCCACGGCGTGTTCGTCGCGATATTCGGGTTGCACCTTCTCCGGCACGGGCTGCCGCGACTGGACAGCGAGCACGCCGACGTGACAGCGGTCCTGCTCGCGCTCGGGGTCGTCCTCGCCTGGGGCGGGGCGTCCTCGCCCGCGCTGGCGCTGTTCGGGCCGATGATCCTCGTCGCCTGGATCCTCTTTCGGCTCCAGGGTAGCCACCTCGCGCGCGCCGCCAGCGGGGCCGCCGACCGCGCGCGGAATGCGGTTTCCGACGGCGGGTCGAGTCCCGGCACCATCGCTGGCCCGCTGGCCACGGGTGCGGGGGGTGATTCAGACGACCCGAGCACTGCAGACTCGACCGCCGGGCGGCTCAGAAACGTGATCGGGTACGAGACGATCCTGTTGATCGCGGGGGCGGGTATCGTCGTGCTCGTCGAGTTTGTTTACGTGAAAAATAAGGCCGCAGGCGGCCGGTTCAACACGGTGTTCAAGATGTACGCGGACGTGTGGGTACTCTGGGCAGTCGGTGCTGCCGCGGCGCTCGCCGGCCTGGTCGAGAACCACTCCCCGGACCTCGCGCTCTCGGGCCCCGGCTGGCGGACGGCGATGCGAATCCTGGCTATCGGGCTCGTCTTCTCGACGTCTATCTACGGGATCGTCGCGCTATCGGACCATTTCACCGGCGAGTCCTACATCAACCCGAACTCACATGAGGACGATCCGACGCTGGACGGACTGCGCTTCGTCGAGGAACGACACCCCGACGAGTACCCCGCGATACAGTGGTTCGACTCACTGGAGGGCCAGCCGAACATCGTCGAGGCGCCGGGGACTGACATGTATCGGTGGAGCAGTCCGGTCTCTAGCCTGACGGGGGTGCCATCGCTCGCCGGCTGGGCACACGAGCGCGGGTACGGTCGCCCGAATGCCTATCCCGCGCGCGTCGACGATGTCGACACGATCTACACCGGATCGGCCCAGCAGCGGGCGTTCCTGCTCGAATCATACGATGTCGAGTACATCTACGTCGGGCCGAACGAGCAACTGGAGTACGGGGCGCGGGACCTCGCGGTGCTCGACGACATGACCGGCGTCACGCTCGAGAAACAGTGGGGCCAGCGGCCTGGTGCGGTGCTGGTCTATCGCGTCGACCAGAGCGAACTACCGGTCCCCAGGTGAGGAGCGGCCGCGGTAGGCAACGCGACCGAGACGAACTGACAGACCGAGAAATCGATCTTCTGGGGTCTCACACCAGGTCGGCGTGGCGCCGCCGGTGGATGATACCCTGATTGTTCGCGGCGCTGCTGACGACCTCGCGGAAAGCCTCGCCGGTCTCGCTGTCGTCGTCGAGGACGACCGGGCGACCGCTGTCACCGCCTTCGCGGACGGCTGTGTCGAGGGGGATCTCGCCGAGGAACGGCATGTTCGCTTCGGCGGCGAACGTTTCGCCACCGCCGTCGCCGAAGATGGCGTGGTCGCTCCCGCAGTCCGGGCAGTGGAACGAACTCATGTTCTCGACGATACCCAGCACCGGCGTCTCGTGCTCGCCGAACATCTCCAGTCCCTTCCGTGCGTCGTCGACGGCGACTTCTTGAGGGGTGGTGACGATGACGGCGCCGGTGACTGGCACGCTCTGGAGGAGCGTGAGCTGGGTGTCGCCGGTGCCCGGCGGGAGGTCGACGACCATGTAGTCGAGGCTGCCCCATTTGACGTCTTCCCAGAGCTGCGTGAGCACCTTGTGGACCATCGGGCCGCGCCAGATGACGGGGTCGTCCTCGCCGAGGAGGAAGTCCATGCTCATCAGCTTCATGCCGTACTTCTCCGGCGGGACGAGCGTCTCATCGGGCGTGGCCTGCGGTTGCTCGTCGGCGTCGAGCATCCGCGGGACGTTCGGACCGTACACGTCGGCGTCGAACAGGCCGACCCGCGCGCCCAGCTGCGCGAGTCCGGCCGCGAGATTGACGGCGACCGTCGACTTGCCGACGCCGCCCTTGCCGGAAGCGACGGCGATGACGTTCTCGACGCCCGGCAGGACCGATCCCTCGGCGACGAGACCGCTCTCGACGTCCGCGTCGAGTTCGATGCTCCTGTCCAGCTCCGAGAGCGCTTCCCTGACCCTCCCGGCGATATCCGTCTCGGTCGGGGAGTACGGCGCCCCCAGCGCGAGCGAGACGTGTATCTCGTCGTCGGTCACGGTTACCGAGTTCACCAGCCCCAACGAGACGATGTCTTCACCCAGGTCCGGGTCCGCGACGGTCCCCAGCAGGTCGCGCACGTCGTCTTCGTCCATACCTCTCTTTCCGCTCTTCCCGGCGAAAAGACTTCTGAACCACCTTTTTCCGCGCGGGGTTTCCTCGCGCGCCTGCGGCGCGCTGCAGGCTGCGTGGCGGCGGAGCCGCCACGTTATGAGGTCGCGGGCCGCTGGCCCGCGACCCACCCCGCACGCAAAAACGTGGGTGAAAAAGGCCGCGCCTCGCGGCGCTCGGCGCGGTGAACCGCTCGCTTCGCTCGCGGACACTTCCCTGCGTTTGCCCCGTCCGGCGACCCGGTGTCACTCGCGCCGCTAAAATATATTTTAGCTAACATATAATGCCGTCCGGCCCCGACTCCCAGTCGATGCACGATCCCGGCTTCGGCTCTCCATCGGGGGGTCACGGACGCGAGCGACCGACTGACCGACAGTCCGGCGTCGACCGACGCACCGAATTTCAGCCGCAGGTGAACACCGGCGAGGCCTCGGACGCGCCGACCTTCGAGACGGGGACGACCGTCGTCGCGCTGACCGCGGGCGACGGCGTGGTCCTGGCGGCCGACCGGAAGGCGAGTCTCGGCGGGCGGTTCACCTCGAACAAGGACGCCGAGAAGATCCTGCGGGTACACCCCACCGCGGCGCTGGCCATCTCGGGGTCGGTCGGGCCGGCCCAGAGCGTCGCCGAGACGCTGCACGCGGAGGCCTCGCTCTACGAGGCCCGCCGCGGCGAACCAATGAGCATGACTGCACTCTCCCAGACCGCCGGGCAGTTGCTCCGCGGGTTGCCCGTCGTCCCCCTCCTGGGCGGCGTCGACGACGACGGCGGTCACGTCTACGAACTCGACGGCGGCGGGAGCGTGATGGAGGACGTCTACGCCGCGGGCGGGAGCGGGATGCAACTCGCCTACGGCGTGCTCGAACGCCGCTACGACGGGGTGCGTGACCTCGCCGATGCGACCGAGGCAGCCGTGGACGCCGTCGCGGCGGCCAGCGAGCGCGACACCGCCTCCGGCAACGGCGTGACCGTCGCGACCGTCACCGACGAGCGCATGCAGATGGAGGTGGCCGACGAGGCCGATGTCGACGCGCTCGAACCGGTCGGTGATGGGGACAGCGCCGACGAATCCACCGGCGGGAACGGGGAGGTGGCCTGATGCAGCGCGACCAGCAGGCCTACGACCGCGGCGTGACGGTCTTCTCGCCCGACGGTCGGCTCTATCAGGTCGAGTACGCCCGGGAAGCGGTCAAGCGCGGCAGCCCGACGGTCGGGGTGCGCACTGCGGAGTCGGTCGTCCTCGCGACCCTGGGTCAGACGCGCTCGCCGCTGATGGAGGCCGACAGCATCGAGAAGCTCCACGACCTCGACGGCCAGTTGGGCGTCGCGTCGGCGGGTCACGTCGCCGACGCGCGCCGCCTGGTCGACTACGGCCGGCAGTACGCCCAGCGCGAGCGCCTGCGCTACGGCGAGGCCCCCGACGCCGAGGTGGTCGCCACAGCCATCGCCGACTTCATTCAGGAAACGACCCAGACCGGCGGAACGCGACCGTTCGGGACCGCGCTTCTGGTCGGCGGGATGACCGACTCCGGTCCGCAACTCTACCAGATCGACCCGTCGGGCACGCCCGACGGCTGGCGCGCGGCCGCTATCGGCGACGGCAGCGAGGCGATCCGCTCGCGCCTCGAAGCCGAACACGAACCCGGACTCGACCGCGAGGCCGGCGTCTCGCTCGCCCTGCGTGCCCTCGTGAGCGACCGCGACCAGGATCCCACCGCCGAGGAGCTCGATCTGGCAGTCCTCGACGCCGAGGGCTTCGACGCCTTCGACCGCGAGCGCACTGCCAACGCGATGGCCGACGCCGGTATCGGCCCCGGGTCCTGACCGCGCCGGTTCGGCTCTCTGATCCCGCTTTCTGGCGCGCGCCGTCGCGCCCTCTGTGGCGCGACGTATTGCGCGAGGGATGAGGAGCGCAGCGGAGCGAGCACCGCAATCGGATGGGGAGGCGTGTGGCTGTTTGCGGTGCGGGGCGGTGCTGTGCGGCTCCTGGCGGATTGAAAGGGCGAGGGCCGGTCGCGCCCAAGGGGAGTCGCTGAGCGACCCCTACCTGAGCGACCGGCGGGAGCGAGGGTATGTCGCTCAGCGACCGCGAGCGGGCCGAGGGCTTTCAGCGTTCACTCTCGGTTGCGGTCGAAGTCACGATCAGCGAGCGGGCCGAAGGCTTTCATCACAGCGAGTCGACCGCAACTCACGCACCGACAACGCGCGGACGCACACGCTGCACACCGCGACGGAGCCACTTCCCGAGAAACGCACCGAGCGCGCCGAGCAGGACGACGACGAGGATCCAGAGCAAGACGACCACGACGCCCAACAGCACGACAGCGAGCGGCCTCGTCCAGCCAGCCGCGACCCCGCCGACGTACTCTACCGCCCAGAAGACCCCGACGGGGGCCATCCCGAGCGCCGCGGTCTGTTCGCAGGCCCATCTGGCCTCGGTCGCGCGGTCGGCGTAGAGATAGCCGGTCGCGACGCAGGCGACAAGGAGCGACACGCCCGACACGTCGCCCGAGATCGGGTCCGACGCGAGGAGCAGGTTCTCCAGCAAGACGAGCGGGATCGACAGCAGGCCGATCAGCGTCGCCGTGCGTAACTCCGCGCGGGTGAGTCGCGCGTGGAGGGACTCCAGTGGGGACATCAGTCGTACCTGTGGCTATCGAATCACATCGAGTTGAAACTATCGCCACGCCCGGCCTGGACGACTGTCGGGTCAGGCGCTCGCGCTCTCGCCCTCGCTTCCCGTCTCGTCGGCGGTGCGCTCGGCGGCGGGTTCGTCCACGGGGACGCGGCGGTGGTCGACGACGCTCCCGTCGCCCGCGACGTAGAGCAACAGGTCCTCCTCGTCGAGACGGACGCCGACGAGCACGCACCAGGGGTCCTGCGAGACGACGCGTTCGCGCCACGCGGCGCCGACGTTCCAGATCGGCCGGTCACGCACGTCGCGGTCGTGGTCGTGGTAGAAGGCGGCGACGGCGGGGTGGCCGAGCACTGCGAGCGCGGCCGGACATTTGAGGTCCGCTCCGCAGGTTTCGCAGGCGAAGGCCAACTGCGCGGGGTCCGGTGCATTGCCGCGGTCGCCACTCTGTTCGCTCATTTCGGTCTGTTCGCTCTCCTTGCGCCCGTCGTCGCTTCTCAGGGTCTCGACTGTCGTCGCGACGGGGCCGGCACACTCCGGGCAGACGCCGTCGGCGAAGCTCCCGATCCGGCGGCGGTGGTGGGCGTCGAGCGCCCCGGGCACCGCGTCGGCGTCGCGGTCCGCGTAGCCGCTGGGCGGGAACGACATCCTGAGCACCGGGCGGTCGCAGGCCTCACAGCCGATTTCGGTGACGTTGTCCGTGACGCTCGCCTGGAGGGCCGCGCTGCCACAGAAGGGACAGTCCTCGTCGAGCGCGACCGGCTCGCGGTCGACGCTCGCGGTGTAGGTGCCCGCCCGGACTGCGCGGGCGACGGCTCGACCCGCGTCGGTGAGTTCGTAGCGTTCGTCCGCTCGCTGGCGGACGAACCGGTCGGTGAGCTGCCGGAGGTGATAGGCGAAGCCAGCCGACGTGTCCGCGTCGGTGGCGTCGTGCAGTTCGGAGAAGGTTCTCGGTTCGCCGTCCGCGAGCGCGCGGACGACCGTCACGCGGGTCTCGCCGCCCAGCGTCCCGAACGCGTCGCTCGGCGTGGGGGTCGACCCCGGTTCCTGACCGCCGCTGTCCGTCTCGCTCTCGACGCCCTGCTCCGACTCTCCGACCGTCATTCCGCGTTACTGAGTGTCACGGACGGATAGGGCTGTCGCCCGGGGCGGCTCTTTCGACGCACGGTCTGGCTCAGTTGCTGCGTCCGCGTCAGGCGCACTCATTCGCTCAGAGTGACAGCAACCGCGACTGCAGTTGTTTCTGAGAATCGAAACCCCTCGGCCCGCTCGCTCGAAGTGGGCGTGACTGCAATCGTTTCTGAGAGAAGAAAGCCCTCGGCCCGCTCGTGACGCCGCCGCTCGCTGCGCTCCTCGCCGCTCGTTGCACTCGCGGCTCCGGTGCTTGCGTCGCGGGGGCGACGACGAGCGGCCCTCGCCCTTTCAGTCCGCCAGGAACTGCACACCACCGCCCCGCACCGCGGGGAGCCACACGCCTCCCCAGCCGATTCGTTCGCTCCCCGTGGTCGCTCATCCACCGTCAGAGCGAGCTCTGACGAGCCTTCGCTCGCAGGCTCGCGAAGACCTCGCACGCCTGCCGGCGCGCATGAAAGCGCGCCGCCGCGTGCGCCGAGATTGTTGCCTCCTCGGCGCGCGTCAAGAGTGGTCGTCTCCGCAGCGGGGCCATCGCGGCCGGATCGGCCGGCAGGAACGCGTCGCTGATCGAACGGTGGGAGAACTGGCCGGGCCACCGGTCTTAAGAGCGCTCGCCTGCAAGGTGGGGTATGCTCGCGGACGAGTTCGGTCGCGAAGTCTCCGGGGTGCGCGTCTCGCTCACTGACCGGTGTAACTTCGACTGCGTCTACTGCCACAACGAGGGGCTGGGTGACACCCGCGGCCCCATGGCACCCCGCGACCACGAGATGTCGACCGACGATGTCGTCCGCTTCCTCGAAGTCGCTCGCGAGTTCGATGTCGATGCCGTGAAATTCACTGGCGGCGAACCACTGCTCCGACAGGATGTCGAGGAGATCATCCGCCGCATGCCCGATGGCATGGAAGTCTCGATGACGACCAACGGGACGATGCTGCCGGGCCGCGCCGAAGCGCTGGTCGACGCCGGCCTCGAACGCGTCAACATCTCACAGGACGCCCTCGACCAGGAGACGTTCAAAGAGGTCACGCAGGCCGCGGCCTACGACGCGGTCATGGAGGGCGTCGACGCGGCGCTGGACGCGGGGCTGGCACCCGTGAAACTCAACATGGTCGTCTTCGAGCAGACGGCCGGCTACGTCCCCGAGATGGTCGAACACGTCGCGGAAAACGACGGCCTCCGACTGCAACTCATCGAGTACATGCCGGAGATCGCCGGCCACCCGGAGTGGGCCATCGACATCCAGCGCGTCCACGACTGGCTCGCGGGTGAGGCCGCCCACGTCGAACAGCGCGAGATGCACGACCGCAAGCGGTACTGGATCACGCCCGAGGGCAGCGAGACCGACGCCGCCGACCTCATCGACGACGGGACCGTCGACGAGTCCCGCGCGGGGATGGTCGAGATCGTCGACCCTGTGGAGAACCCCACCTTCTGTGCGAACTGCCACCGCGTCCGCGTCACGCACGAGGGGTATCTCAAGGGCTGTCTCAACCGAAACGACGACCTGCGGCCGATGGGCGAGATGACCAAGCCGGAGATCCGCGAGACGTTCCGCGAGACTGTCGCCAAGCGCGTTCCCTTCTACGGCGAGTACATGGTCCGGAACGGCGACGGCGAGTGGGTCGTCAACGAGGAGTACCTGGACAGCGAGCCGACAGGCGACGAGGCAGCGTCCGGTGACGACGGGGCGGCGTCCGGTGACGGCGAGGCGGCGTCCGGTGACGGCGAGGCGGCGACCGACGAGACTGACCCGGTCGTCGAGGATGTCTTCGCCGAGGACCGGGAGGACGCCGGGACCGCCGACGACTGATACTGACTGCCGAGGGGGCTCACTCGTCGAGGACTGACACCAGCTGGTCGGTCGTGCGGTCGATGTTGCGCTCGACCAGGAAGGTTGCGAGCGCGCTCTTGAGTTCGACGAACTGCGTCGGCGTGACCGCCAGCCCGTGTGCGGTCGAGAACGGGTGTTCTCGACACCGCGTGAACGCCTGTTGCTGTGCCTGCAGGAACGGCGGGAACTCGTCCATCGAGACGGACGTCCGCGGCGGGATCGACCCCTTGCTCTTGTTGAACGCGACCTGTGCCTCCTCGCTGGCCGCGTACTCGACGAGTTTCTGTACTGCCCGCGGGTTGGCCGCGTCCTTCCCGACGACGAAGGCGTCCATCACCACGACGTAGTACGACTCCGTTCCGGGGAACGGGACGTGCCCCCAGCCCTCGCGGTAGCGCATCCCTTCGCCCTCGAGGATTCCACTGAGCCAGTCGCCCTGCGGGAACATGGCGACCTCGCCGTCGATGAACTGGTAACAGGCGTCCATCAACGAACTGTAGAGCGCGTCCTCGGGCGTGAACTGGACGAACCGCTGGATCCACTCCAGTCCGTCTCGCACGGCGCGCTCGTTCGCCCGCGCCGACCCGGTCGTCACGGCGCGGTACACGTCGTGACCGTGCTCCGCGAGCAGGACTGTCTCCCACAGCTGCAGGACGGGCCACGGGTTGCGCATCGGGATGGCGATCCCGCTCGCGTCCGTCTCGGCCTCGACCGTCTCCAGCGCTTCGAGAAAAGCCGTCGGCGTGTCCAGGCGGTCCGGCGAGACGCCGGCCTGCTCGAGGACTGAGACGTTGTAGAAGAGGTCGTTCGCGCGGTGGAGCGTCATCGGGAGCGCGCGATACGTGTCGTCGAACGTGACCACCCGACGTGGCCCCTCGCCGAACTGTTCCGCCAGCCCCGACCGGTCCAGCACGTCCGACAGGTCCATCAGCAGGTCCGATTCGACGAACGGTCGGAGGTTCTGCCCGGGCCACTGCATCCACACGTCGGGGGACATCTGCCGGAGGATCCGCGTCTTGATCTCCAGGTCGGCGATGTCCGCCGATATCATGTTCAACTCGACCGGGGCGTTCGGATGCTCGCGTCTGAACCCCTCGAGGAGGTAGTCGATCCCCGATTTCGTGTCGTCGCCCTCCTCTGACAGATAGACGAAGTCGACGGCCTCCGTGCGCCCCCGCTCCTCGCGCCCGAGGGATTCCGACATAGTTCGTCGAACGTTCTCCGGTTCGAAACTTAACCGTACGTCACCGCGTATCAGAGATGAGAATACGGTCGCGTCGAGGTGCGGGCCGCAATGAACACCGCGAGATATACCATTGCAACCGGTAGTGAGTCGCGCCTGCCGGGACCGACGACGACTGCCCGCCGGAAGCGATGACCGCTGATTATCGATCGACAGTGCCGCGCTGGTCGAGGTACTCCCGGGTCGCGCCGCCGACGACCACGTCAGCCGTCTGCAGGTCCGCGACCGTCTGCGAGCCGGTGACGAACAGCGCCGTCTCCAGTTCCCCGATCAGGTCTTCCGCCACCTCGACGACGGCGTCGACGCCCTGGCCCGCGGGCGAGAGGAACGGCTTGGCCATCCCGGCCGCCGTCGCGCCGAGCGCAACCGCCTTCGCCACGTCCAGCCCGGACCGGACGCCGCCGCTGGCGACGACGGTGTCGTGGACGTCGAGACACTCGAGTGTACTCGCGACCGTCGGGATCCCCCACTGTCGGAAGCGCTCGCCGAGCGCCTGCTCGCGGCGCTGGTTCCGGGCGGCGGCGCGATAGGCCTCGACGCCCGACCACGTCGTCCCGCCCTTCCCGGCCACGTCGATGGCGTCGACGCCGGCCTCGGCCAGTTTTTCGGCCGTCGCGCGCGCGAACCCGTTGCCGGTCTCCTTGACGATGACCGGCACCGAGAGGTCCGCAGCGACGCGCTCGATGGCGTCGAGACACTCCCGCGCGTCCACGTCACCCTCCGGCTGGACGACCTCCTGCAGGAAGTTGCAGTGGACTGCGAGCGCGTCGGCGTCGATCATCTCGACGGCGCGCTCGGCGCCGGCGACGCCGTACTCGGGGAGCTGTGCGGCCCCGATATTACCGAAGAGAAAGGCGTCGGGCGCCGCCTCGCGGACGACGGTGTACGACTCCAGCGTGTCCTCGTCTTCGAGGCCGGCTCGCTGGCTCCCGACACCCATCGCGATGTCGACTTTCTGGGCGGCCGCCGCGAGGTTGCGGTTGAGTTCGGTCGTGTTCGGGTGCCCGCCGGTCATGCTCTCGATGACGACCGGCGCGGCGAGTTCGTGCCCGAGGAACTGGACGCTGGGGTCGACGGCCGCCCGGTCGATCTCCGGTAGCGCCTCGTGGACGAGCGAGACGTCGCCGAATCCGGTCCCCGGCTCCTCCACGTCTTCCTCCTCGACGATCCTGATGTGGTCGTCTTTCCTGTCGACGGTCTCTCGGCTGTCTCCCATTCGTGAGCCTCAGTTCTCCGTCGGTTCCCGCGGCCACCTCTTACGATTGTCCCTTTCGGCCGGCGGGGTGGTCCAGCGCCCCGGCGGACACTCGCTACGGTCGTCTGAAGGTGTACCTGCCGTCGTCGCGCTCGACGTGCAGTTCGCCGGCGTCGTGGTCGAAAACCAGCCGGTCCGCGCGACCGGCGAACTCGTGGAGTGGCATCCCGGTCTCGACGCGGCCGTCCGGGTGGATCGTGACGTGTGTGACGCCGCGGAAGTCCGCGACGACCGCGCCGTCCGAACGTTCGGTCACTGCGTCGGCGCCGGCAAACCGTTCGAGGTGGTCGCGGACCGCCTCCGTGTCGGTCGGGTCGACGGTGGTTTTGTCGGCCGTCATCACGTTCGATCGGAGTGCCGGCACCGACAAGAAACCGCGGACGCTGTGGGGAGGAGACGACCGTGGTAACGCTTCTGACGGGGGCGGCCACTTCGTGATGTTTAAATACGGGCCGGGAGGTAATTCTGGTACGCTCGTGCAGGGGCATCGGGTCCCGAGTCCCGCCGGTGCAGTGCCGCGCGAGGGCGGTAGTATCAGACCAGCACGCAGCAGGTGCGTGTCGTGGTAGCCAAGCCTGGCCCAAGGCGCAGGGTTGCTAACTCTGTGGCGTACAGCCTCCGGGGTTCGAATCCCCGCCACGACGCTCACACTCGAACACAGACACATGAGTGCAGAAGACCAAGACCCGGACGAGGCGGACGACGAAGACATCCAGTACTTCGTCCGCATCGGCCAGACCGACCTCGACGGCACGAAGTCAGTCGAGCGGTCGCTCACGGACATGAACGGCATCGGCCACCGCGCGGCCCGCATCATCGCCGAGGAGGCCGGCGTCGACCGCCGGGAGATCTTCGGCAAGCTCGACGAGGAGACGATCGACGAGGTCGTCGCTCTCGTCGAGGGCTTCGCCGAGGAGGCGCCCGAGTGGCTCGCGAACCACCGCAACGACTTCTTCGCGGGCGAGACCACGCACGAAACGGGCAACGACCTCGACCTGACGCGCCGCCAGGACATCAACCGCATGAAGATGATTAACGCCTACAAGGGCGTTCGTCACAAGCGCGGACAGAAAGTCCGCGGACAGCGGACCAAGTCCACGGGGCGCAGCGAGGGGACCATCGGCGTCAACGTCGAAGCGATCAAAGAAGAACAGGCCGAGGAGGCCGCCGAGGAGGATGACGAGTAATGGCGCTCGGTAGCAACACCAAGTTCTACGAAACACCGAATCACCCCTACCAGGGCGAGCGCATCAGCGAGGAATCCGGCCTCACCGGCCAGTACGGTCTCAAGAACAAAGAGGAACTCTGGCGCGCCCAGTCCGAACTGCGCGCCTACCGCCGCGAGGCCCGGAAGCTGCTGGGCCGAACGGAAGCCGACGACGTGGAGACCCGCGAGTTCCTCGCGCGACTCAAGAAGCTCGGTATCCTCGACGAGTCGGACTCGCTCGACGACATCCTGTCGCTCGACGAGACCGACATCCTCGAGCGCCGGCTCCAGACGGTCGTCTACCGCAAGGGCCTCGCGAACACGACCAGCCAGGCCCGTCAGTTCGTCTCTCACGGCCACGTCACCGTCGACGGTCGACGCGTGACGCGACCGGGGTCGAAAGTCACCGTCGACGAGGAGTCGACCGTGTCCTTCGACTCGACGAGTCCGCTGACGGACGAACTCCACCCCGAACGCGCGGAGGACCAATAGATGAGTGAAACACAGGACGAGAAGTGGGGCGTCGCCCACGTACACGCATCGTTCAACAACACGATCATCACGATCACCGACGAGACGGGGGCGGAGACGCTCGCCAAGTCGTCCGGTGGGACCGTCGTCAAGCAGAACCGCGACGAGGCCTCGCCGTACGCGGCCATGCAGATGGCCGAGGTCGTCGCCGAGAAGGCGAAGGCACAGGGCGTCGAGGGCGTGCACGTTCGCGTGCGCGGCCCCGGCGGCAACCAGCAGACAAACCCCGGACCGGGCGCGCAGGCGACGATCCGCGCGCTCGCTCGTGCCGGGCTCGAGATCGGCCGGATCGAGGACGTCACCCCGATCCCCCACGACGGTACCCGCGGTCCGAAAAACGCCGGGTTCTAACACATGGCAAGCGAGTACGACGTCGAGTTCGTCGAACGCACCGACCGCGAGGCACGGTTCCTCGTCCGCGGGATCACTCCCGCGTTTGCCAACGGGATCCGCCGCGCGATGATCGCCGACGTGCCGACGTTCTCGGTCGACGAGATCCGCGTCGTCGAGAACTCCAGCGTGATGTTCGACGAGCAGATCGGCCTCCGGCTGGGGCTCGTGCCCCTGACGACGCCGGCCGACGAGTTCGAGATCGGCGAGACCGTCACGCTCGCGCTCGACGTCGAAGGGCCGAGCCGGGAGGAGACGACCGAGACGGTCACCGCCTATTCGGGCGATATCGTCAGCTCCGACCCGATGGTCGAACCGGCTGACGAGAACATCCCGATCATCGACCTGAAAGCCGGCCAGCGCCTCGAAGTCGAGGCCGACGCCGTGCTGGACCGCGGCCGCGAGCACGCCAAACATCAGGGCGGCGTCGCGGTCGGCTACCGACACCTCCAGCACGTGAACGTCGTCGGCGATAAAGGCGAGTTCGCGGACGACGAGCCCCATATCCTGCGCGGGGTCATCGAAGAGGACGGCGAACTCGTCGCGACCGATGAGTTCGACCACGACCTCTCGACGCGGTATCCCGGCAAGGAACTGGAAGTCGAGGACGTCCAGAACGCCTTCGTCTTCCACGTCGAGACCGACGGCTCGCTGTCCGTCGAGGACCTCGTCCTCCGGGCGGTCGACACGCTACACGACCGCGCGGACGAACTGCGCGAATCGGTTCAGCTGTAACCCACGATGATAGCTACCCCTCACACCGACGACGACGCCGGCGCTCGTGCCCGAAGCCACAGCGGTGGTTCGGTCGCAAGCGCCGGGATCGAAAGCGGTTTGAGGGGGCACCGAAAACACAGAATCGCGAGCAGGGATAGCCAAGTCAGGCCAACGGCGCAGCGTTCAGGGCGCTGTCCCGTAGGGGTCCGCAGGTTCAAATCCTGCTCCCTGCACT
>Ga0207733_100141_pt1 | contig 70240 bp, 72 predicted proteins | sample A23P3SouthBayCA_FD_187735 | JGI IMG/M metagenome (GOLD analysis project Ga0207733, IMG submission 187735) | Aerobic enrichment media microbial communities from Eden Landing Ponds, California, USA - A23 P3 (SPAdes) | ecosystem: Environmental > Aquatic > Marine > Unclassified | place: Emeryville...
CCCCCCCCTGCCACTCGTAGTCCGTCCCCGAGGGGTCGGTCTCGAACAGTTTCGGCTCGCCGTCCTCGATGCCGCCGACGAGGAGGGCGACACCGAACGGACGCGCGCCACCGGTCTGGGTGTACTCCTGAATGTGGTCCGTGATCGATCGGGTCAGCGTCTCGACGCCGATCTGCTGGCCGTAGCGCAGCTGTTCGCCCTGTGCGCGTCGCCGCGCGAGGTCGACGAGTTGGCGCGCGTCGGCGACGTGGCCGGCGCTCGCGACGCCGACGTGGTCGTCGGCCTTGTGGATCTTCTCGACGCTCGAGCGTTCCATGAGCGGCGAGCTGACACGGCGGTTGGCGGCGAGAACAACGCCGTCGGGCGTTCGGAGACCGACGCTCGCGGTGCCGCGCTTGACAGCCTCGCGTGCGTACTCGACCTGGTAGAGACGTCCGTCGGGGGAGAAGATGGTGATTCCCCGGTCGTAGGCCTGCTGCTGAGATTGTCCTTGCATAGGTTATGGTCTTCACCTCGGGTAATAGATAGAACGGTATAGGCCTTGGTCTGAAGGCAACTTCCTCTGCCACGGCTCGCTGGCATCATAAGAGTGCCACGCTCGCGGTAATATAGTATTACTCTCGACTGCGACCGGAAACAACGTCTGCTATCTCAAGCTTTCCGCTGAACCGAATCCCAGTCGTCGTGTCTGGTACAGAGTTCCGTCACACAGTCCACAGGTAAGACGCCGTCCGCTCCCCTCGACGCTCGAGGCTGGCCACGGGCTCAAGGGCTCGAGACGCCTGTCCGTTTTCGGAATCAACCCACACATGGAAGAACACAGTACCGCAGTGGACGTTCCTGTTGAAAAGGCAAAAGAAACCATTCATCAATACGGACTCGGTCTCCTCTTTGCGGCGAATATTTTCGGAGCCGGGTCCATCTACATTCTGACGCAAGCGGGTGTCGGCTTCGGCTTCGGACTGTTGTGGATCCTGCCGCTGGCGCTCGGTGTCGGGTTGACGATGCACGAGATGTCCGCCCGACTGGCCGCGAAGAATGAACCCTTGATGGACTACATTAGAGACGTAATCGGGCCGATGGCGGCAAAGCCGTTCGCTCTCGGGATCGGCTTTATTATGCAGTTCTGGAGCGTCGCCAACTACGCGCTCGCCGGGGCTGCACTGGTGTTTCTCACCCCGCTGTCGAACCTGTACGTGGGGATCATCGTCATGGCTGCGCTCGGGATTTCGCTCGTCGAACTCCGGGTTTACAGCCGTATCGAGGGCGTCATCGCCACGCTCGTGTTGGCAATCTTCGCCTCGTACCTGCTCATCGTGGCGAACCTCCAGCCGCCCATGGGTGCCGTTGCAACCGGGTTCGTCCCGACGGTCTCTGGCGACATCGGCTATCTCACGATGATCATCGCACTGCTCGGGACGACGGTCTACTATCCAAACTTCTTCATTCAGACGAGCATGCAACACGAGAAAGACTGGACGGACGTCTCCCGGTACCGCAAGGACCACACGGTCGGACTGGCCGCCGTGGTCGCGCTGAGCGCGACGGTCATCATCGCGGCGGCGATGGCCGTCCCCGACGAGACGCTGACGCTGACCGCACCCGCGGAACCGCTCGTCGACATGATCGGCCCGTGGGTGCTCGGGGTGTTCGTCCTCGCTGTCGGCGCTGCATCCTTCACGAGTGCGACCGGCACGCTGTTCGCTGCCGGCTTCATAGTCCCACAGTCCTACGAGCTGACGACCACGTTCGGTGACGTACATTTCCGGCGAACCGTTCACTTCCTGATCGGCCTCTCGGTCCTCCTCGCGATCCCGATCCTCGCGTTCACCGAGTTCACGCCGGTGAGACTGGCGCTGTTGATGCCCGCGGTCAACGGCGTCGTCGGCCTGCCGATCACGGCGCTGGCGCTGTTCGCGGCGATCGAACGCTACGCCGATCCGAGCCGCCTCGAGCGCGCGATCTTCCTCGCGGTCGTGGTCCTGATGTTTCTCGTCTCGCTCGTGACGGCCGAATCGCTGGCACAGTCGATCGTGACTCTCCTCTGATACTACCGGATAAAAGTCAGTGAATACTCGATCGCGTCTCGACGGCTGTCGCCGTCGGCGACAGCGTCTTGGGTGCGATCGAGGGATGAACCGTTTTGTCCGGTAGTATGAGATGGGCTGGTGGCACCGGGTCCCGGCCCACGCACGTCCGTATGCAACCAGAAGAGTCAGGGAGCCCGGGACGGACACGTCGGTAACGGTGCTCCGTACCGATGCTCGAGTTTCCGTTCGACCCCTCGCTGGTCCTGTTGCTCGTCTCGATCGCGTTCTTCTCGGGGATCGGCATCACCACCATCGGTCCCGGCGGCATCTTCGTGACGATCGCGCTGTACTCGCTGACGCCGCTGGCCTCGAGTCAGGTCGCCGGCACCGCCCACGCGACGTTCGTCGTCACGGGGCTCGTCGGCAGCGCCGCCTACCTCCACTCCGGGGAGATGAACACCGGCGAGAGCCGTGCGATCGCGATCGTCCTCAGCGGCTCGAGCGTCCTCGGCGCGCTTGCCGGGGCGATGCTCAACCAGTTCGTTTCGCGCTCCGTCTTCGGGCTCTTGCTCGGCGGCGTCGCGATGGCCGTCGGCGGGATTATCCTCTATCGCGAACGGCGGGGGTTTAGCCCAGTCTACGACCTCGAGCCGCTGACCCGCCCCGGGCAAGCGGTACTCGCGGGACTCGGGTTCGTCCTCGGGATCGCCAGCGGCCTGCTGGGGATCGGCGGCCCGGTACTTGCCGTCCCCGCACTGGTGCTCGTCGGCGTGCCGATGTTGCTCGCCGTCGCCGTCGCGCAGGTCCAGTCGATTTTCATCGCGGCGTTTGCGGCCTCGGGGTACTTCCTGCAGGGAAACGTCCGCGTCCCGCTCGCAGTCGTCATCGGGACGCCGCTGTTGCTCGGCGTCGTCGTCGGCTGGCGCGTCGCCCACGTCGTCGCCCCCGAGCGACTGAAGGTCGCGCTTGGACTCGTTCTCCTCGCCGTCGGACCCTACCTCGCGCTGTGACCGGCCACAATGCAAGTGACGGACCCAGACTGAAGGCGACGCGCGTGGACGTCGGACTGTCCTCATGCCACCGCGGATCCTCGTCCCGTTCGACGACTCCGAACCCGCTCGAGAGGCACTCGCGTACGCGTTCGACCTGTTTCCCGACGAGGAGTTCGTCGTGCTCGCCGTCGTCGATCCCGCCTCGTTGTCGTCCATCCCGAACACCGCGGACGACGCCGACACGGACCACGACGCCGAGGAGTTCCTCGACGACGCCGCCGACCAGCTGGCCGCGGCCGAAACCATCGCCGACGAGCACGGCGTCGACGTCGACACCCGAACGCGAACGGGAACGCCGGCCCAGCAGATCATTGACGTCGCCGAGTGCGACGCCATCGACCACGTCGTCATCGGCAGTCACGGCCGCTCCGGCGTCGCGCGGATCCTGCTCGGCAGCGTCGCCGAGGTCGTTGTCAGACACTCGCCCGTCCCGGTCACCGTGGTTCGGTGACGGCCTCGAGGCGGCAAGCCGATCGGACCCGGGACCTTGCAATGACGGGCAGCGAACGCTTCCGGTCGCGTCGCTGTCTCGGAAAATGGCACATTCCGGCACAATCCCCTTCCCCGCCGTCCCAGTACGATGAGCCGATGCTTCCGTTCGTCGCGATGGCGATCGCTCTCGTCGGTGGTGTCGTGATCCTCGAGGTCGTATCGTTTCGGGCGCTCGAGCGGCTTCCCTCGGTCGCCACCGAGGAGTTCCCCGAGATCGACCGGGAGTTACTGGGGAAGTTCAGCAGCTTCGACCCCGAACTCGGGTGGGTTCCCCAGCCGAACCGTGAGAAACAGAAGGACACGGGCGACCACCTCCCCGGCGAGGAGGTCCGCAGCGTGGTGACCTACTCGACCGACGAGTACGCGAGTCGGGTCTGTCCCGCGAAAGACCGGGACGAAAACGCCGACCTCACGATCTCGACCTACGGCGATTCCTACTGTTTCTGCCGGGAGGTCGACAACGACGAAACGTTTCAGCACTACCTCGCGTCGGAACTCGACACCCATGTCGCCAACTACGGCGGCGGCAACTACGGCCTCGATCAGGCGCTGATGCGCCTCAAGCGCAAATACCCCGAGGATCCGACCGACCACGTCTTCATGGTCGTCACCGCCTCCTCGATCGCGCGTATCCTGAGCGTCTGGAAACACTACCAGGAGTTCGGCAACATCTTGGCGGTCAAACCCCGGTACGTCCTTGAGAACGGCGACCTCGAGCGCGTCGAGAGTCCCGTCGACGAGAAAGAGGAGTTGCTCGACCTCGAGTCGAAGGCCGACTTCCTCCGCAAGTACGACTTCCACTACGACCACTGGTTCAAACCGCATTTCGCGACGCGGCCGTACACCACGGATTTCCTCGAGAAGGGCGAACACCTCCGGTACGCTGGCTACACGGCCGGGAAGGAACTCGAGCGTCGCCTCGGCCGATCGGTCCCGGGGATCGACTTCGATCAGGCACAGACGCAGTCGGCGCTGCGACTGGAACGGCCTCGGGTGCGTTATCACGAGCGGCTGTTCGAGACCCACGAGTCCCTCTTCGACGCACTCATCCGGGAGTTCGTCGACTACGCGGACGAGCAGGAGTTCGAACCGGTCTTCGTGATGGTCCAGCAGCTTCGCTACGCGAAATACGAGGCCGAACACGGGCCGATCTACGGTGACCTGATGGAGCGCCTCGACGAGCGCTACGACGAGCTAACGACGATCGACATGGCGACGCACCTCTCGCACGCCGACGGCGACGTCGAGTCACTGTACGTCGAGCGCGGGGAGGGCGGCCACTACAGCCCCGAAACGAACGCGGAAATCGCAGACGTGCTGGCCGACGTCGTCGAGCAGCGAGCGGTCGTCGAATGAACACGATCTATCTCGCCGTCGGCATCGCGTTGCTCGTCGGTGGGATCGTCGACATCCTCTGGACGACGCTGTGGGTCGACGGCGGCTCGGGACCGATATCCGGCCGGCTCACGGCAGGTGTCTGGAGAGGCCTCCGGGTCGTGACGCGAGATCACGACCGGGCGCTCAGTCTCGCCGGCCCGCTCATTCTCACCCTGACGCTCGTGCTGTGGATCGGCCTCATCTGGATCGGCTGGACGTTTATTTTCGCCAGCTATCCGACCGCGTTGGTCGACACGCGCACCGGCGGGACCGCCGACTGGTGGGGGCGGTTCTACTACGTCGCCTACACGATGTTCACCGAGGGGAACGGCGATTACACCCCGCTGTACGGCGGCGACATCTGGGAAGTCGCCAGCGCGTTCACGACGGCCACGGGCATGGCCTTCGTCACGCTCGGCGTCTCCTACGTCCTCACCGTGCTCGGGGCCGTCTCCGACAAGCGATCCTTCGCCAGCACCGTCACGGGACTGGGCGGCCGGAGCGAGGCGTTCGTCCGCGCGGGCTGGAACGGCGAGGATTTCGACGGCCTCGAGCGGATCCTCGAGACGCTCGGCTCGGATCTGAGCACGCTGGCCGAGCAACACAAGTCGTATCCGATCTTGCACTACTACCACAGCGAGAAAGACGAGCGCGCCTCGGCCGTGGCCGTCCCCATCTTTGACGAGTCGCTGATGCTCTTTCGACACGCCATCCCGGACGAGGCAAGCCCCGATCCGGCTGTCGTCGAGAGCGCCCGCTCGAGCGCCCGAAGCTACCTCGAGACGCTCGACGAGTCCTTTATCGAGCCCGAACCGGCGGTTCCCCGCGCGCCGGACCTCGATCGGCTTCGTGCGGACGACATCCCGACCGTCTCGGATCCGGCGTTCGCCGAGGCGCTCGCGGAGCTAACCGACCGTCGGCGGCACTTGCTCGGCGTGATCGAAGCCGACGCCTGGGAGTGGCCGCCGCTCGAGGAGTGACGTGAGCTGGCCGGTTCGGGACTCTCGAGTGTATCTCGATGGAATTCGTCCGCGTCCCGGAACATCCCGGACTGGGCTTCATTGCGCTGCGGGTTGTGTCGGGCGGTATGGAGGAGTACGATTTCCTCGTTATCGGTTCCGGCTCCGGGCTCGACGTGGCAAACGTAGCGGCGAACCAGGGACAATCGGTCGCGGTCGTCGAGAAAGGGCGACTCGGCGGGACTTGTCTCAACCGCGGTTGTATCCCGTCGAAGAAGCTGTTATATCACGCCGACGTAATGGAGACGATCGAGCGCGCCGACGAGTTCAATATCGATGTCACGGTAAACGACGTTCAGTTCGCGGACATCGTCCGTGAGGTCACTGAGGATGTCCACGGCAGTTCGGACGCGATCCAGCGCGGTCTGCACTCGTCGGATCAGATTGACCTGTACGAGGCGGCGGGTCGGTTCGTCGACGACCGAACGATCGAACTCGACGGCGGGAGCCACGACGGTGAGCGCCTCGCTGCAGACACTGTCCTCGTCGCAGCGGGAACGCGCCCGGCGATTCCGCCGATCGACGGCATCGAAACCGTCGACTATCTCACCAGCACCGAGGCACTGCAGTTGGAGACCCTGCCGGATCACCTCGTGATCGTTGGCGGCGGCTACATCGCCGCCGAGTTGGGCCAGTTCTTCGGGACGTTCGGCAGTGACGTATCCATTATCAGTCGGCGGCTGAACCTGCTTCCCGACGCCGACGATGATGTCGCTGCGGCATTCACCGAGCGCTACGCGGACCGATTCGACGTCTATTCCGGCTACGAGGCCACCGCGGTCCTACAGGGTGAGGACCCGATCACCGTCGAGGCGCGCCCGTACACCTACGACGATGGTGGTGGGGCACGACCGGGAGAGACGATCTCGGTCAGCGGCGACGAACTACTCATTGCGGCCGGTCGCGTTCCCAACACCGATACGCTGAACCTCGAGGCCGCCGGTATCGAAACCGACCGCGACGGGTTCGTACAGACCGACGAGTACCTGCGGACGACCGCCGACGGCGTCTGGGCGCTCGGCGACATCGTCGGCGAGTACCTGTTGAAACACAACGCGAACCACGAAGCTCAGGCCGTCATGCGCAATCTGTTCGGCGACGACCTCGAGCCGGTCGATTACACGGCGATGCCGTTTGCCGTCTTCGCCTCGCCGGAGGTCGCCGGCGTCGGGCTGACCGAACAGGAACTGCGCGCCGCGGACCGCGAGTACGCGAAACGAATCTACCGGTACGAGGAGACTGCCCGCGGGAGCGCGATGAACGTCGAGGGATTCGTCAAGCCGCTTATCGACCTCGAGGGTGAGATTCTGGGCTGTCACATCATCGGCCCCGACGCCTCGAACCTGATCGAGGAGGTAGTCGTGGCGATGACGGCCGGTTCCGGGACGATCTCCGATATCCGGGAGTCGGTCCACATCCACCCCGCGCTCTCGGAGGTCGTCCAGCGCGCGTTTGCCGGGCAGTTCACGCGTGGTGGTCACGACCATGATCATGATCACAGCCATTGAATCGCCGCCGGATCTGCACACGCCCGACAACGGGGCAACTGGCCTTCGACAGCGCCGGAACACAGTGGATTCCGGAATCGAAGGCAAGGATCGTGACTATTACGCCCTCTATCAACCGATGCACGACGAATCGGTCGGCTGTGACTACTGTGCCACCACCGTCGGTGTCGACGGTGTCGACGGTGTCGTCGACGAGGCCGATCTCAGCACCGCCGACGAGAACGGCAGCCATCCCAACATTCGCTCGCTGGTCGACCAAGACTACGAGACTCTCACGTTCTGAGTCCGTACTGGGGGCCTAACTGCAGGCCCCGCCACGCAGCGAACTCCTACAGACTCCTTGCGATTCACTTTCACTCCGGTAGCACACAGCTTTTAGCCCCGCCGTTAGTACAGGGAGACGATGACGTCGTTCCAGTCGACACTCGGTGACGAGCCGGGGATCGCCGAGGAGCTGGCTGAAAGCCAGCAGTCGATCTCCATCGCCGAGTTCTTCGAGAAGAACAAGCACATGCTCGGCTTCGACAGCGGCGCTCGAGGCCTCGTCACGGCCGTCAAGGAGGCCGTCGACAACGCCTTAGACGCCGCCGAAGAGGCCAGTATTCTGCCGGATGTCTACGTCGAGATCCAGGAAGCCGGCGACTACTACCGCCTGATCGTCGAGGACAACGGGCCCGGTCTCACGAAAGACTCACTCCCCAAGGTCTTCGGGAAGCTGCTCTACGGCTCTCGCTTTCACGCACGCGAACAATCCCGTGGCCAGCAGGGAATCGGGATCTCCGCCGCTGTGCTCTACTCGCAACTGACAAGCGGCAAACCCGCCAAGATCACCAGTCGCACCCAGGGGTCCGACGAAGCACAGTACTTCGAGCTCATCGTCGACACCGACACGAACGAACCCGAAATCAGCGTCGAGGAGACGACCACCTGGGACCGGCCCCACGGCACCCGCATCGAACTCGAGATGGAGGCCAACATGCGCGCCCGCGGGCAGCTCCACGACTACATCAAGCACACGGCGGTCGTCAACCCCCACGCCCGCCTCGAGCTGCGCGAACCGCAGGAACATTTCAAATTCGAGCGCGCGACCGACCAACTGCCGGCGGAGACCGAGGAGATCCGCCCACACCCCCACGGCGTCGAGCTCGGCACCGTGATGAAGATGCTAGCGGCGACCGACTCCCAGACGGTCTCCGGCTTCGTCCAGGAGGAGTTCACCCGCGTCGGCAAGAAGACCGCCGACTCGATCATCGACGCGTTCCGGGATCGCCACTACGGTCGCGAGATGCGCTGGCGGCCACCGGCGAGCCATGAAGAGATCGACATCCGGGCCGCAGTCGAGGACGCGACGGCGAACAAGGGTCCCGACGCGACGACCGCCTTTGCCGACGCCATCGCCGACGCGGTCGCAGACGCGGACCGCATCGCTCACCACGAACTGCTCGCGGCCGTCGACTCGGCTGCCGCAGCGGTTGCAGACGAGCACGGAACGACGTTCGGCGACACCGTCCGCGAAAACGCCGTCGAGGCCGTCTGGCTCGAGCTTATCGACGCTGCTGAGGCGGACGACGCTGACGCAGCCACCGGCGCGGACGGCGACTCGCGGCTGGTCGCCGACCTCTACGACCTCGCGGACGGTGCGACGAGCACCCGCAAGGACGATGAGGTGATCCACGCCTTCGCAGACCGGCTTGCAGGAAAATTCGAGGACCTCGAAGATCAACGCCACCGACTCACACGCGCGATGCTTCGAGAGTTCGTCGACCGAGCCGCGGATCTGACCGAGGAGTACGACGATGTCTCGTTCGGCGAAACGGCCCGCGAAAACGTCGTCGAGGCGGTCTGGGACGTGATGGCGACGGTCCCCGACGATCCGCCGCTCGTCCGCGAACTGAACGGCGACCGCGACGCCACCAGCGACCTCGTCGACGCGATGCGCGCGACAGATATCATGGCCCCACCGACGCGGTGTCTCTCGCCGATCTCCGAAGAGCTCATCACCGCCGGCTTAGAGAAGGAGTTCGACGCTGATTTCTACGCCTCCGCGACGCGTGACGCGGGCGTCTCCGGCGGCGATCCGTTCATCGTCGAGGCTGGCATCGCCTACGGCGGCGACCTTCCCGCCGAGGGTACTGGCGAGGTCATGCGCTTTGCCAACCGGGTCCCGCTGGTCTACCAGCGCGGGGCCTGTGCGACGACGGACGTGGTCAAGTCGATCGGCTGGCGCAACTACGGGCTCGACCAGCCCGGCGGCTCCGGGCTACCGAAGGGACCAGTCGTGATCATGATCCACGTCGCCTCGACGAACGTCCCCTTCACCAGCGAGTCGAAAGACGCCATCGCCAACGTCCCCGAAATCGAAGACGAGATCGAACTCGCGATTCGCGAGGCGGCACGCGATCTCAAGAGCTATCTGAACAAGCGCCGGTCGATGCAGCAACGCCGGAAGAAACAGAACGTCCTCGGGACGATCCTCCCCGAGATGGCCACGAAGGTCGCCGAAGTCACCGGCCGCGAGGAACCCGACATCGACGACGCGCTCGCCCGCATCATGAACAACGTGCTCGTCGAACGGCAAACCAAAGCGAACGGTGACGGCCAGGCCGTCTCCGTCGTCGTCGAGAACAACTCGAGTACGAACGAATCGCTCGAGATCACCGATATCGTCTCGGCCGAACCCACGTCCCTCTCCGACGGCGCGACCGTCGTCGAGATGGACGGCGAGTGGTTCGTCAAGTGGGAACCCGAGGTGGGAAGCGACGACGAGGCCACGCTCGAGTACGAGGTCCCGGACGACGCGACGTTCGATCTGGACGTGAAAGGCGTCGAAAGCGAGAAACTTACCGTGAAACAATGAGTGCAGACAACGACCAGCAGGCACGAGAGCAGCTGATCGATCTCGCAGCGCAGTTCTACGACCAGTTCGAACTGGGCGAGATCCCCCACATGTCCGTTCCGACGCGGACGAAGAACAACATCGAGTACGACGAGGACAAAGACGTCTGGGTCTACGGCGACCGCGAATCGACCCGGTCGGCCAACTCCGTCCGCGGCGCACGAAAGCTCCTGAAGGCGGTCTACACCATCGAGTTCCTCGCCGACCAACTCGAGGCGGATCGCTCCTCGACCCTGCGTGAACTCTACTACCTCTCGGAGAGCTGGGACAACGAGGAGGCCCAGTTCACGAGTCAGGACGAGTCGAACGGGCTCATCGAGGACTTAGAGATCGTCTCGGGAGTCACCCGCGAGGACTTCCACATGCGCCCCGAGGAATCGGGTGCGACACTCATGGGACCGCTGCACCTCCGTGAACAGACTCGCCGCGGCGAACGCGAGATCCACTGTCAGAAAGACGTCGGCGAGGGCGGCTACCAGATCCCGAACAACCCCGACACGATCGACTTCCTCGACTGCGATGCCGACTTCATCCTCGCGGTCGAGACCGGTGGGATGCGCGACCGGCTCGTCGAGAACGGCTTCGACGATGAGTACAACGCCTTGATCGTCCACCTCAAGGGCCAGCCCGCGCGGGCGACCCGCCGGATCACCAGACGGCTCCACGACGAACTCGACCTCCCCGTTACCGTCTTTACTGACGGTGACCCGTGGTCGTACCGCATCTACGGCTCGGTCGCCTACGGCTCGATCAAATCCGCCCACCTCTCGGAGTACCTAGCGACTCCCGAGGCGAAATTCATCGGCATTCAGCCCGCCGATATCGTCGAGTACGACCTGCCGACCGACCCGCTCTCGGATTCGGACATCAACGCCTTGGAGAGCGAACTCGAGGACCCGCGCTTCCAGACCGACTACTGGGAGGAACAGATCGAACTGCAACTCGACCTCGGGAAGAAGTCCGAACAGCAGGCGCTGGCGTCACACGGGCTGGATTTCGTGACGGAGACGTATCTCCCCGAGCGGCTCACCGAGATGGGTGTCTTCTAGCGCTTCGCACCGAAATCGCCTGTCGCTCCACCGCTTGGTTTCGATAGGCGCTCACCGCGCGTTCAGCGATTGCCTGTGTCTGCAGGTATAACGGGTTCCAGTCTGCATGGCCTCGCGTCGGCTAGGAACGTGCTAGTGCTATGGCAGATGACAAAGACAGCGAACGGCCGATGCACAGCGACCCGAACGAGGAGGCGATAGACGAACCGACGACCACCGGCGCACTCGGTCAGTGGCTCGCGGTCGCCGCCCTCGCGCTCGTCGTTCTCGCGGCGTTTGCCTGGTCTCGTGTCGGCGTCTGAGCGCCGCGGTGGGTGACTGTTACTCGTCGAGGACAACCGGAACACCGCGGCGTGCGACATCGACCACGAACGCGTCGGCGTCGGTTTCGATCGCCGCGAACGTACCGTAGTGCACTGGGAGCACAAGATCCGGCTCGAGCTGCGCGGCCAGCGCCGCCGCGTCGTGGCGATCCATCGTGAACGTACCGCCGATCGGTGGGAGGAAGCAATCGACCGGCACGTCCTCGTGGGTGGGGAGCACATCGGTATCGCCGGGCCAGAACGCCATGATACCGTCGATGGTGACGCCGAAGCCACAGCCCTGTCCGTCGGGATGGTAGGGATCCCCGTTTCCATCGACGTGTGGCCCGTCGGGATCGTTGTACGCAGGTGTCGTGAACAGATCGAGCGGCCCGAGCGCGAACGATTCGTCCGCGCCGACGCATTCCACGTCGAACGGCAGGGCTTCGGGGCCCTCGTCGGCCCGATCGACCTCGCTTGCGTCGACCGAGTCGTGAACGACAACCAGCGCATCTTCGCGAGCGACCCGCCGGATCGAGTCGGGATCGTAGTGGTGGCCATGCGAGACGAGGATCAGATCCCCGTCGCGGGGCTCGAGGCCGTCTAACACGCCGTACTCCTCGGGGCCGGGATCGATGTAGACGATAGCGCCAGTCTGGCCCTCGATCCGGACGGTCGCGTGCCCGAACCAGTCGACGGTCACGGCGTCGAAGTGGACGGTCATGGAAGCGTTCTCTCAGGGAATCCGAACCGAGTGCTCGAGCGTCCCGACACCCTCGACTTCGATTTCGATCTCATCGCCGTCGGCGAGTGGACCGACGCCCTCGGGCGTGCCTGTCGCGATCACGTCGCCGGGTTCGAGGGTGAGGTAGGTCGTGATCTCGGCGATCAGCTCTGGAACGGAGAAGATCAGTTGCTCGCGGGAGCCGTCCTGTTTGAGTTCGCCGTTGACGCGGGTTCTGACAGCGGCGTCGGCGGGGACTTCGTCGGGTGTCGCGAGGACGGGCCCCATCGGTGCGGCCCCGTCGAAGGCCTTGCCGCGGACCCAGTTCCGTTCTTCCCGCTGGTCGTCGCGGTTCGAGAGGTCGTTGACGCAGGTAAAGCCCGCCACCACGTCCATCGCGTCGGCTTCGGGGACGTGGCGACACTGCTCTCCGATGACGACGCCGAGTTCGGCCTCGTGGTCGATGCGGTCTTTTCCTGCCGGCAGCGTGACGGTATCGCCGTTGGCCGCGAGCGTGTTCGGCGGTTTGAGAAAGAGCATCGGCCGATCGGGGACCACCGAATCGAGTTCGGCGGCGTGTTTGGCGTAGTTCTTCCCGATACAGACGATCTTCGAGGGCTCCGACGGCGGCAGCACGTCGATTTCGTCGCTCTCGAGGGCGTAGCTCTCGGTTGCGAAATGAATGGTTCCGTTCTCGTACTCGCCGCGACGAATTGCGCCGGCTGGATCGCGAAAGCGGACGTATTTCATGGTCGGTGGAATAGGCACCGGGAATCAAAAGCGTTGAGGAGGCAACCAGTGTGTAGGTGTGACGTTACACAGCCCCCTCGAATCTCGCGGAGACCTCCCGGGCAGCCCGATCGGGCTCGTCGGTAGGTGTCCGTTCCAGCGTTGCGAAGCGGTTGGAATCGGTCTGTTGGGACTCGAGGGAACTCTTTCGATGGAGTTCGACGGACCATCACGCCTTCGACAGTGACTGTTGACTTGACGCATACGTGAGAGCGTGCCATCGTCGGCGCGGAACGGAACGCTTTTTACTAGCCCCCGGCAACGATGAGTTGCACACGACGCGTGTGACGGATCGCTCCGTTGGTGTAGTCCGGCCAATCATTTCGGCCTTTCGAGCCGATGACCTGGGTTCAAATCCCAGACGGAGCATTTTACGACGAGCAAACTCGTGAGTCGTAAATGTGATACTGTATTTGAAGTAGAGAAGTCGAAGTCTACGAGCGAACGCAGTAAGTGAGCAGGCTCGTCTTCGCGTAGTTCAAATCCCAGACGGAGCACTTCGACCGAGATTTCACGATCCGATAGCCGTCGGGTCGGTGACGTTGTCCGGATCGGCTTGCATCGGCGGGTCAGCGGTCTCCTCGAGCACGACCGGAGATGGATGTCACCAGTGACGATCGAAAGTCGATAGACGGTGAACACGAACCGATTCCTCGCTACCACGAACTCTGGCGTTGGTCTCACCAATCCACACCTATGCAAGCGACTACCGCTCGACTCGCAACATCGACTCACTGACTTCGAGTAGAACTGGATGTTCGTAAATCTATAGTACGTGGCGTACGTCGGACCAGCTAATGACCTACGAGAATCTGGACGCGGACCTGGTCAACGAACTTCTTGGCGACGGTCGGGCAAGTCTCAGGAGCCTGGCCGAAAAACTCGACGTCTCCGTCACGACGGTCTCGAACCACCTCTCCGATCTCGAGGAGGAGGGCGTGATCGAAGGCTACACGCCGAAGGTCGATTACGACGCCGTCGGCTACGACGTCACGGCAGTCATGCAACTGAAAGCTGAAGGGAGCGCGCTGCCCGAAATCACACGGACGCTCAAAGACCACCAGCAGATGATCTCCGTCTACGAAGTCACGGGGGACTACGACGTCATCGCGATCGGGAAGTTCAAAGATACGGACGACATGAACGAAGAGATCAAGTCACTGATCACCGATCCTGATATCAAGCAGTCGAACACGAGCATCGTGCTCAACACCGTCTCCGAAAACGAGCAGTTCGAACTCGAGACGGAGTAATCGACAGCTGAACGAGATCACACCGACTGTGGCTATCGTCTCAGACGGACTTCTGTAAGTCATTACCGGTGCAACCGCAACCGTCCTGCGGTTGCGCCGTACATCGTTACAGCAGACCGCTCAGCCGGTACTATCGTCGTACGTTTGCTTCGCTCTCGAGAGCAGAGAGCGACGACTACGCGCCGTTCGGTTCGTTACCGGCTGCCGTCTCGTTGTCGGCTCCTGTTTCGTTGCCACCAGCATCGGTTTCGTTGCTGGCGGTCGCTTCATTGCCGGTCTCGACATCGTCTCCGCCTGCTGGTTCCTCGCCACCATCGCCATCGGCCGGGACGAGGCGGTGGACCGCCCCTTCGCCCTCGACTGTCGACGTGCTGGTCGTGAGGACGTAAATCTCGCCGTCGGCACCCTCCCCGAAGGCGTAGACAAAGCCGGTCGGCCGACCGTTTTCGGCCGCCTCGCCCTCGAGTTGAATCTGCTCGATGGGCCACAGTTCGTCTTGGCCGGATTCCTGTGTGGCTTCTCCCTCAGCCGGGATCTCGCTCCCGTTACCGGCTGTCTCGTTGCCAGCGTTGGTCTCGTTACCGATTGCGGTTTCGTTATCGACCGTTTCGTTGCCGACTCTCTCGTTACCCTCTTCGCCGTCTGTCGGTGACCCAATGTCCATGTCGTCGCTGCCGGCGTCCTGCCAGCCTTCAGGCGGGCGGGCAAGGAACACGGTGCCCGGGTTCTGGCCGTCGATGCTCCAGTCGCCGAAGACGTACGTTCCCTCGAGTTCGTTGATTTCGCCGCCCTCGTAGAGGGAGCCACCGGTGACGGAGACGCCGATCTGACCGTCGCTGACGCCCTCACCGCCGACACCGTCGGTTCCGCCAGCGGTTTCGTTGTCGGTCGCAGTCTCGTTGCCGCTCGTGGTTTCGTTTCCGGCGTCGGTCTCGGTGCCGCCATCGTCTTCGGCACCGGGTTCTGGCTCGAGGAAGCTGACTTCGTGGGGATACTCGATCACTGGATCGAGGAGCGGCTCGCCGCCGCGAACGTCATCAGGCGTGCGCTGCGGACAGTTCTGCGGTGGATCACGGGGCGTCTCTGTGCTAAAGCAGTGGGTTCCTTCTTTGACGTTCCAGCTGTAGTTGCCGCCCCGCTGGACGTGGTTGACGCTCTCGAAGAGGTTCTGCCCGACGTCCGCGGCGAGGAGTTCGCCGCCGTCGGTAAAGGACATCCCCCACGGGTTCCGGAAGCCCCAGGCGTAGTGTTCGCCGAGTTCGCCCTCCTGATCGACCAGCGGATTGTCGTCCGGAATCGCGTACGGCGTCTCTTCGCCCTCTTGGTCGACGTCGATCCGGAGGATTGCCCCGAGCAGGTTCTCCTGGGTGTCCTGACCGTTGCCGCCGTCGTTCTCGTCGTACCAGTCTTCGACGTGGCCCGTTCCCGTGTCGTTTGCACCGCCGCCGTCGCCGGTTCCCACGTAGAGGTAGCCGTCGGGGCCAAAGCGGATGTTCCCCGAGTTGTGATTGAACTGCGGCTCCGGAATCTCGAGGATCACTCGCTCGGAGTCCGGGTCTGCCGTCGCGTTGTCGTCGCTTGCCGTTTGGAACTCCGAGAGGACGAACGTATGATCGTACCCCTCGGGGGTTCCGTCCCGGGGTGGCGAGCTATAGCGAACGTAGAACCGGCCGTTGTCGGCGAACTCAGGGTGGAACGCGAGACCGAGCAGCCCACGCTCGTCGAATTCCATCAACTCGACGAGTTGATCCGAGATGTCGAGGAACGGCTCGTCCTCGAGGCCGTCGGGTCCGTGGACGTAGATCTGTCCCGTCTGATCGGTGATGAATCGTCGATCGGCGTCCTCGTTAGCGACTGTGAGACTCGTCGGGGCAGTCAGCCCTTCTGCGACGGTCTCGATGCCAACGGTTGGTCCCTGGCCGATTACTTGATCGGGTGCTGCGGCCATATCGCCGTTGCCCTCCTCGTCGACGAGCTCGATATCGCCGCGCATCGTGCCGGAGTGGGGTTGGCAGTAGTACTCTGCCATTTCCTCCTGCGCGGTGAACTCGACGGTCTGGGTCTCGCCTTCCGTCGCGAGGATATCCGTCGAGACGAACTCCTCATTGCCCGTCTCGTTTTCGATGACGAAGTTGTGTCCAGCGCCGTCTAGGTTCTCCCAGCTGAGCGTATACGATTGTCCCTGTACGAGTCGAAGCGTCGGGTTTCGTTCGTCCACGATCGGTTCGGGTGCCTGTCCAACCCACCCGCTTATCCGTCCGCCCAGTCTGATCTCGCCAGTAATCGCATCTTGCTGGCCCAGTACCGGTAGTGCAAGCCCCGCCGTGGAGAGCGCCGCGGATGAACGAAGAACCGTCCGCCTCGAAACCGCCGGTGTGGAATCGTCGTTTCGTGTCATGGTAGCAGTTAGCTGCCGTGCTGGATCGCGTGATCGATAGCTTTCTCGCCCCGCATCCGGGATGTGTCGACATAGTACAATAAACTGGAGCGATCGTTCCTCGAATAAGTCGATCTTGTTCGGATTCCGATTCCCTAATCGGGTTTTATCGAACCCAAATACCTGTTTTCGCTCGACGGAACTCGCCGGCTCGCGCTCGATGTCGTCTCACGAACTGCGCATCCAACGTCGGATTTGGCCATGACGCCCATCACTCGAGCGCGCCGGTCCCTGGATACGCAACCCCGCTCGACTCGGCTACCGCCCGAATACGGGTAGTAGCACCAGTCCGTAATGGTTGATTATAATAGACGTTTCGAAAGCTACTAATAGAGAGATGTGGCGGTGGCTGGCAATGGAGCAAACGCTTGCCGTCGACACTGACGAGGTGTACGAACGAGTCGTCACTGGCGTCGCAGCGCTTGAGGGAGCCGAACCGGTAGAGTTGCCACCCCTGTTCGACGCGATCGATCCCGATGCACTCGCGTCGATCTTTGCAACGACTGCGTCCGGGATACGCCGCTCCGGCACCGTCGAATTCACGTACGCGGGCCACCAGATCCTCATCTCGGTTGACGAAACCGGTGACACTGTCGTGACGATCGATTGACACGGGCTGCTATCACGAGTTTCCGGTACACCTGCAGACTGGTCGCGGGTGCGTCAGAACCGACTGGCAGGAGTTCGTATGAGGAGGAGACGGTACTTGCCTGTCCTGCTATACTCTCCATTTTCCTCCCGAGTCAGGTCGTAAGCGACTCACTCGCGAGAGACCGATGCCGGGCCTCGGTGCAGTCGCTACTGTAATGCGATCGCGGTCGGTACGGTCCGTCAATGGCACGACTCGAGCGACTCAGGGCATATCCGGTAAAAGGACTCGACGGCATCGATCTCGAGCGGGCGGCCGTCCTCGAAGGTGGGACCATCGACCACGACCGAGAGTTCGCGTTGGTCGACGCCGACGGCGAGGTGATCAACGGGAAACGAACTGCCAGTGTCCACGATCTCGATACTGGATTCGATCCGGAGACGGCTGTGCTCACGGTTGCGACGCCTGATGGTGAGCACCGACGGTTCGACCTCGAGAACGAGCCCGAGACCGCGACGGCCTGGTTCAGCGAGTGGTTCGACGTGGAACTCTCGCTCGAGCGGGACCAGTCACTCGGATTCGTCGACCGGCGCGATATGGGACCGTCGGTGGTCAGCACGGCGACGCTTCGTGCCGTCGCCGACTGGTTCGAGGAGATGACGGTCGACGACGTGCGCCGACGCCTCCGGACGAATATCGAAATCGGTGGCGTCGAGCCGTTCTGGGAGGATCGGTTCGTCGGCGCTGACGCGCCAGCGTTCGAGATCGATGGTGTCCGGTTCGAGGGTGTCAAGCCGTGTGCCCGGTGTATCGTCCCCCAGCGTGATCCCGACACCGGCGAGGTGACACCGGACTTTCGAGACCGATTCGTTCGTCGCCGCAAAGCGACGTTTCCCGACTGGGCGGACGCCGACGCGTTCGATCACTACTATTCACTGACGATCCTCACGCGCGTTCCCGACCGCGACCGTGGTGAGGCCCTCCACGTGGACGATCCGGTCGCGGTGGTCACGGACTGACTCCGGGTCCGGCAGCCGATCGCCGCCGTCCGTCCCGATCAGTGATCGATCTCGGGGCGCTGGAACGTCGTTTCGGCACCCGATCGCTCATCGTCCGACTCCTCGAGGGCTGACTCAATGTCGAGCGTGGCCAGCAGTTCGTTCCGCGGCGGTTCGGCCGATCGTCGGAAATAGTACGTTTGTGCACAGCCCGCGATCAGTTCCGAGAGCGGCCGCTTTTCGTCGTGGACGATCGAAACGAGATCACCCGTCACCGCGATCAGGACGGCGTCGTCCGGCTTGGACAGGGCTGCCCGAAGTTCGCCGCCGGTACAGTCGGCCGGTAACTCGAGGGTGACGCCGTCGACGGTCGCCCATCGCGTCTCCATACAGTAATCGTCGGATACGCGCATCTATATGCTTGTGCGCGCAGATACATGCCGGCCGCGCCGGGGAGGCTATCTCGTCTCGCCGTCGCCGATCGATTGGCCAGAGCGATACAGTAGATTCGTCCGGAGGGCTCATGTGTGATGGCCAATCGAAGGGGAGAGGCGATCGGGACGCTCGAGTTCGTGGTCCGATCTCCGAGTCGCGTTTCGATCCTCGAAACGCTCGAGCGAGTCGGGGCGGCGACGCGTCTCGAGCCGGTTCTCGAGCGTCTCCCGGCGGAGACGTTCGAATTCGACATCGAGCGGCTAGCCGACGCGACCGTGGTCGAATCCACGACGACCAATCCATACGCACCGGTCGATCGTCACGCGGCTAGCCTCGCCGACGCGAAACACGCCCGACTGTTGCTGCCAGCGGTCGGAACCAAACCGATCGAGACGACACAGGACGCACTCGAGTCGGGCGCGACCGTCGAACTGATCGTCACGACGTCGATCGCAGAGACGCTTCGGACGGCGTCACCGATCGCAGAGCAATTCATGGCCGTCGTTGACAGCGATGGATTCTCAGTCTCGGTCGCTCCGGAAGAGATCGAATTCTATCTCGGGATCGTCGACGACACCGTTCAGATCGGAGTCCACGACGAAAGCGGCGTCCCGACGGCGCTGCTCGGATCGACCGACGACCGTGTCAGGCAATGGGCGATCGATCGGTTCGACGCGTTCCAGCGACGAGCGGGGCCGTTCGACCGCGGGAAGTAAGTTCGTACTCTTCGAGGGGAGCCATGGTATGCATGCCGTGCACACGCTGTGTGGGGTACACTGATATCGTCTCGGACCACCGTACTGGATGTGGTAGGTGGTGGGTCGACGGCCGCACAGCAGCGTCCCCTTGCAGGGTTGGATGGAGACCTCTCAGCGGGCCGCGTCGGTTCGACTGCTTCGACCTCGAGCTCGGCTCCGGCCCGACCGGATCAGTCTTTCTCTACGGTGTCAGGAAACGCTTTGAGCGTCCAGTCCGACACTGCGAGTGTGAGTGAAAATCGCGTCGTCGAAGGGCGAATGGTGACGGCCAAAAAACTCGCCGAGATCGTCGAGGGCGACTCCGTGATGGAAGTCGACTCGATCGAAGAGGCCGATCAGGAGTGTCCGGCGTGTGGCGGTTCCGTCTTGACGGTGACGTACATGCCATCCGTGACCGAACTCGTCACGGGCCGCAAGTGCCAGGACTGCGACTGGAGCGAGACCGACCGGAACTAATCGGCATCAAGACCGCTATCTCTCCGCCGAGAACTCACGAGAACACGGACGGCAGCGTCGCCTCGTCGATCCAGAACTCCTCGACGGCCCGTCCGAGTTCAGCGAACTCAGCCGGATCGCTCGGTTTCGTGAGATACGCGTTTGCATAGAGCTCGTAGCTTTTGCGGATGTCTTCGGTCGCTTTCGAACTCGTCAGCACGATGATCGGCAAGGCCGTCAGTTCCTGTTCGTCTTTGATGGCCTCGAGGACATCGAAACCGTCCGTTCCGGGAAGGTTCAGATCGAGTAGCATCAGATCGATACTGGGGCCGGACGTATTGCAAACGTGCTCTTGCAGGAACTCGAGGGCCGCGTCGCCGTCGACGACCGTATGAAACGTCGGCTCGAATCCTGCTGCTCCGAACGCTTCCTGTATCAGGCGAACGTCGCCGGGGTTGTCCTCGACGAGCAAGATAGACGCTGACTCGGAGTTGGACTGCTGAGACACGGGTCTGCTCGCTCGAGTGGAAGGTGGCTATCGATTTAAGGCTACGTACAAAGCATGTTGGGTTCGCCTCGGCCGCGTCAGTGCGCGACGGCCATCGCTGCGGTCGTCCGCTACCGCTCGACGATCGTCCCGCCGGCCAAGCCTTCCCACTCGACGCGGTAGCCGAGTCGCGAGAGGACCGCACTCGCGTCGGCAAGGCCGTATTCCTCGAGCACCGCCTCTGTGTCCGACAGCGCCATCCCGGCCTCGAGGTCGGTAGCGATCGACTCGAGGACGGCGGGTCGCACCAGCGTCCGGCCGACCCGTTCGTGGTCAGGCGTGGCTTTGTCCGCGAGGGCGTCCGCGCTCACGCCATGGCGCTCGGCCAGCGCCTCCAGCGTGACGACGTCGTCGTCCGGTCGCAGCGTGTCAGGAAGCCGTGCCGCGTGGTCGGCGACGAACTGTCGCTCGTACTCCCGGAGAACGTCCGCGACGTCTTTGACTCGCACCGTCTCCGAGTAGGGAATCGCCCGGTGGTCGCGGGCGGCGATCTCCTCGCCGACACCCAGCGAGTCGTCGACGGCGACCAGCATGGCAACGTCCTCGAGATCGGCGAGCTGGGAGAGCTTCTTTTGGACGTACTCGGGCGTCCAGAACCCCATGATTTCGAAGTAGACGCGGAAGTCGTCGTGGGCGTACTCGAAGGCGAAATCGGGGATCATCACCCGCGTGCCCGTCGCGAGCGGTTCGGGTTCGCGGACGAGTTCCCAATCGAGATCGAGATTCGAAAAGCGAGCGGCGAAGTCGGCTTCGACGCCGCTGTCGAAGCTGACCTCGGCGACCGGCTCGGCGTCGGGTACCCGAATCGGGTCCACGTCGGAGAGTTCGAGCGTGCGTTCGGTCCCCCGGTCGTCGATCGTCGCCTCGAGGTGCCACGCGTTGGCTTTCGCGACGGTCCGCAGGAGTCGCGCAAAGCGAGTGCCGTATCGACGGGTCGCGCGAAAGAGGTGGGTCGGGCCGGTGACGACGACCTCACGCTCGGAGAGGCCGTCGGCTCCATCCACAGCGTCGCCCTCGAGTCGGTGGATCTCGTACATCAGTCGCAGGCGCTTGATCGCCGAAATCAATGCTTTCGGATCGCTCGAGCGCACCCGCAGTTCGGTCGCGTCGAACAGCGCCGTCTGGGCCAGCGAGAGGTTGTATTGGGCGACCAATCCGTCGGGATCCCAGCGGGGTTCGACCCCGGACAGGATCTGTCGCTCCTCGAGATCGGCGTACAGCGCCGTCTCGAGGTCGTCCGCCGAGACATCGAGCGATTCGCTCGCCTGGAGGAGTGCCATCGCGCGCTCGTCTTCGGTGACGACGCCGACCGCTTCAGCGGCCTCGAAGGCGGCCAGGCGGGCGCGTTCGGGCTCGATCGCCGCCTCGGTCTCGAACGTCGCCTCCCGGTCGACCAGCGCGGCGAGGCCGCGAACGAGTTTGAAATCGTCGGCCTCGCGCTCTCGCGGTTGCCCGCTCGAGTCATCCGGGACGCGTGGCGTCCCGCGCTCGAGTCCAGTGAGTGCCTCCTCGAGAGCCGCCCGCGGCTCGCCGACGTGACCCTGATAGGTACCGATGACGCGGGCGGCGAGCGGCCGATGCTCGCGGTTGGCGAACTGTGGGTGGTAGCCGCCACCGGCCCGCGAGACGCGCAACAGATCCTTCGTCAGCATCGGTCTCGAGTCGGTGCGTCGGCGTCAAAAGTCACCCGGACGGCGGTGTCGCGCAGTCGGTTAGCACGGGCGCTCTCAGTCGCCGGGATTACGGCGCCTCCACTCCAACGGCTCGTATGGATGAGCGTGATCTCCGGATCACATACGAAACTCACGATGGCGTCCGAGAACTGATCGGGCGGCTCGTCTACACGCTCGAGGGGATCAGCCTCGCGTTCGACCGATGGGACGAGGAGTACGTCAGCGGCCCTGGCCTCTACATCGCCGTCGTCACCGGTCCGTCGATCGCCGACTTCGCTGATCCGATGGGACACAACCGCTGGCCGACGGACCGCTGTCGGGAGGTCCATCGAGATTCGGATAGCTTCTTCGAGACGGCTCGAGAGGTGGCGATGACTCGCGACGGTGCGATTGTGATCAGCGTCGACGGCGTCGTCCAGGAACAGCTAGTCCGGTTTCGCGACCTCACCCCCGACGAACTCGCGGACGCAGCCGAGTCGGTGGAGTACGAAGACTGGATGGGGGCGCGTCACATGAGTGCGCTGGACACCTCACGGCGACCGAACGTGATCGCGACGGTGACGCTCAGCGAGGAGACCGGCCGCGTGACGCGCTTCCAGCGTGGGTCCTTTCAGACGTCCGAACGGCCAGCCCTCGGTGGTGAGTGGAACGTGGTGGGGTACGACTAGTATCTGGTCAGGTCAGGGAGATACTCGAGAAAACCCCCCCATTAGTGTCGCCTGCCGGCGACGCGCTCCTCCCCAGTCCCCTCGCTCACTACTTCGTAGAGCAGTGCCCGGTTTCCGTCCGCCGTCGGCCGCAGGATTCGCCCGAGTCGCTGGGTGAATTCCCGTTCACTGCCACTACCCGAGAGGACGACCGCGACGTTCGCGTCAGGCACGTCGACGCCCTCGTCTAACACGTTCGAGGTCGCGATCCGGGTATACGTCCCCTCGCGGAAGCGCTCCAAGATCTTCCGGCGTTCCGCCGCGCCCGTCTGGTGGGTGATCGTCGGGATCAAAAACCGTTCACTGACGTCGTACGCCAGTTCGTTGTGGGCGGTGAAGACGATTATCCGCTCGTCGCGGTGGTCGTTGAGGACGTCGGCGAGCGCCTCGAGTTTGGCGTCGCTACCGAACATGATCTCGCGTGCGCGCTGGCGCGCGAGCAGCGCTTCGCGGGCATCAGGGTCGTTGCCGGAGCGTTTGACCAGCTCCTGATAGTCCGACCCGCTCTGCATGTCGATGCCCGATTTCGCGAGGTAGCTCGTGAACACGTTCTGATTTCGCTCGTATTCCTCGCGTTCCTCGGGCGTCAGCGAGACATCAAGTCGCTTGATATCGTAGTTCGCGAGGTGATCGCCAGCAAGCGAATCCACGTCGACACGGTGGACCAGCGGGCCGACGAGTTCCTCGATCACCTCGTGTGCGCCATCGGGACGCTCGAAGGTCGCGGTTAGCCCCAGCCGTGCGGGTGCGGCCAGCAGGCGTGCGATGTCGCGGTACCCTTCGCCGCCCAGGTGATGGACCTCGTCGAAGACCACACAGCCGAAGTGGTCGCCCACCGCATCGGCCTTGAGATATGCCGAGTCGTACGTCGAGACGGTGATCGTCTCGAGGCGTTGCTCGCCGCCGCCGAAGCGACCGATCGGTCCTCCAAATTCGCGTTCGAGTTCGCGCTGCCACTGCTCGAGCAGGTCGATCGTCGGGACGACAACCAGCGTTGGCGTCGAGAGCCGTTCGATCGCCTTCAGCGCGATGACGGTCTTGCCGCTGCCGGTCGGCAGTTCGAGGACGCCGGCGGGTGCTCGCCCGATCGATTCGAGGGCTGGTCCGGTAGCCCAGCGGTCGGTTTCGAGCCACGCCTCGAGCGCCGTCTGCTGATAGTCACGGAGTTCGTACGCCGACACGGGGGGAGCCATCGGTTCGAGATCGAGGACGCGATCGTCGACCGCGACGGCCGTTCCGTCCAGTACAGTCCGCAGGGCGGCATACTGGCTAGCGGGGATCCGCCAGCCGTCAGTGCGCGGATCCTCCTCGAGGTCGGGAACGGCCGTTCGGAGCGATGCTGGCGAGAGCGGTGACTGCTCGAGTCCATCGATTCGGACCGTTCCATCCTCATAGCGAAGAGCGATCGCTGTGGTGTCGTCCGCTGAAGCCCGCGTCACGGGACATATTCGGGGCAGGACACACATATACCGTCGGATGTTCGGTGTAAGCACCCTGACGTTCCGCGGGGAGAGAGGCGGTGTAGCAACACGGCGTCGAGGCCCGAACGGAGCACGGCGATTAGGTACCTCAACCCTTTTATTACCGCTGTTCGTTGACTGCCATATGAGCGAAGACGAGGGCACGAACGCGTCAGCCCAGGGTGTCCCGTCCGAGGAGCAATCCGACGACGGCGAGACGGCCGACGTCGATCCCGAGACAGCGACTACCGCGGATTCGGAGTCGGCATCCGAATCGGTCGACTCGGAATCGAACACGGCGGCCGAAGCGACCGACGACGCGGCCGGTGAGGCTCCCGAAACGAGCGAGGACATCCAGCGCGTCCTCGATCGCGTCACCGAGTTCGACGACGAACTCGCCCACAAGGTCAACTCGATCATTGAAGAGGCCCGCGAGCTAAACGGGACCGTGACCCACCAGCGCGAGGAACTCGAGGACCTCACGGAACGCATCGAGTCCCAGGCCGAGACGATCGATGACCTCCAGACCGAGATCGAGGATGCCGAAGCGACGATCGACGAGTACGAAGCCGAGATCGAGGACCTCAAAAGCCGGCTCAAACGCAAGCAGGCGGACTTTCAGAACTACAAGAAGCGGGCCAAAAAGCGTCAACAGCAGATCAAAGACCGCGCCACCGAGGACCTCGTCGAGCGACTCATCGGCGTCCGTGATAACTTGAAACGCGCACTCGAGGAAGAAAGCGGCGACGCCGAGAGCCTTCAGCAGGGCGTCGAGATGACACTGCGCGAGTTCGACCGCATCCTCGAAGACGAAAACGTCTCCGAGATCGATCCCGAACCCGGCACCGAGACCGACCCACAGCGCCACGAGGTCATGATGAAAATCGACAGCGCCCAGCCCGAAGGCACCATCGCCGACGTCTACACCCCTGGCTACGAGATGGGCGAGAAGGTCATCCAGAACGCCCAGGTGACCGTCTCGAACGGCGAACTCGAGGAGGAGGCGACCGACGAATCGGCCAGTGACGGCGACGACGACGCTGGCGCTGGCGCTGACGCTGACGACGACGAGCAGTCCGAAGCAACCGACGCGGCCACCTCAGACGAATAAGTCACGCACTGGACGACCCGGCACACGATCGTTCGCATATCTGTCGGCTCGAGACGACTGTTTTTACTGCGGCCAAACTACAGGGATCGGACGTGTGAGTAGCTGCAGCCGTGTTTTATTCGCATCCCGTTCGTCCCTAGTAACCTTTAAAACAAAGTGCGCACAATAGCCGTCCAGAATGGCGAGCAACAAGATTCTCGGAATCGACCTTGGGACGACGAACAGCGCGTTCGCAGTAATGGAAGGTGGCGATCCGGAGATCATCGTCAACGCGGAGGGCGAACGGACGACGCCCTCGGTCGTCGCGTTTACCGACGACGACGAACGGCTCGTCGGCAAACCGGCGAAGAATCAGGCGATCCAGAACCCCGAAAAGACGATTGCCTCGATCAAGCGCCACATCGGCGAGGATGACTACACAGTCGAGATCGAGGGCGAAGAATATACGCCCGAAGAGATCTCGGCGAAGATCCTCCAGAAGATCAAACGCGACGCCGAGGACTATCTCGGCGACGAGGTCGAGAAAGCCGTCATCACCGTCCCTGCGTACTTCTCTGACCGACAGCGTCAGGCGACCAAAGATGCTGGCGAGATCGCCGGCTTCGAGGTCGAGCGTATCATCAACGAGCCAACGGCCGCATCGATGGCCTACGGCCTCGACGACGACTCCGACCAGACCGTCCTCGTCTACGACCTCGGTGGTGGCACCTTCGACGTCTCCATTCTCGATCTCGGCGGCGGCGTCTACGAGGTCGTCGCGACCAACGGTGACAACGATCTTGGTGGCGACGACTGGGACGAGGCCATCATCGACTGGCTCGCCGACAACTTCGAGGAGGAACACGGCATCGACCTCCGCGAGGACCGCCAGGCCCTCCAGCGGCTCAAAGACGCCGCTGAGGAAGCCAAGATCGAACTCTCCTCGCGCAAAGAGACCGAAATCAACCTGCCCTTTATTACGGCAACCGACGACGGCCCGATCCACCTCGAAGAGTCGATGACACGGGCCAAGTTCGAGTCGCTGACCCAGGATCTCATCGACCGTACGGTCGAACCGACCGAGCAGGCCTTAGAAGACGCCGGCTACAGCAAAGACGACATCGACGAAGTCCTGCTGGTCGGTGGCTCGACCCGCATGCCCCAGGTCGCAGAGAAGGTCGAAGAGCTGACCGGCAAGGAGCCCCAGAAGAACGTCAATCCCGACGAGGCCGTCGCGCTGGGCGCGGCGATTCAGGGTGGCGTCCTCGGCGGCGAGGTCGACGACATTGTCCTGCTCGACGTCACGCCGCTATCGCTGGGTATCGAGGTCAAGGGTGGCCTCTTCGAACGGCTCATCGAGAAGAACACGACGATCCCGACCGAGGAGTCGAAGATCTTCACCACCGCGGCGGACAACCAGACGACGGTGCAGGTCCGCGTCTTCCAGGGTGAGCGCGAACTCGCCGCCGAAAACGAACTGCTCGGCGAGTTCCACCTGACCGGCATCCCGCCGGCTCCCGCGGGCACCCCGCAGATCGAAGTGACGTTCTCGATCGACGAGAACGGGATCGTCAACGTCTCCGCCGAGGACAAAGGTAGCGGCACCACCGAGGAAATTACCATCGAGGGCGGTGCCGGCCTCTCCGACGAACAGATCGAGCAGATGCAAGAAGAGGCCGAGAAACACGCCGAAGAGGACCAGCAAAAGCGCCAGCGCATCGAGGCTCGTAACGCCGCAGAAGCCACGATCCAGCGCGCCGAGACGCTCCTCGAGGAGAACGACGAGCAGGTCGACGACGACCTTCGTGCCGACATAGAGGCTGCGATCGAGGACTTAGAGGAGACGATCGACGACGACGATGCCGACGCCGAGGCCATCGAGACGGCGACCGAAGAGCTGAGCACCCAACTTCAGGAGATCGGCAAGCAGATCTACCAGGAAGCCGGCGCTGCGGGTGCTGGCGGCGCTGCCGGCGGCGCAGCAGGCGCTGGCGGTGCAGGTATGGGCGGCATGGGCGGCGGCCCGAACCCCGGTCCCGACGCCGGCGCGGGTGCTGCCGATGACGACGAGGAGTTCGTCGACGCCGACTTCGAGGACGTCAACTTCGACGAGGACGAAGACGACGAGTAACGAGAACGGCTCGCCGGCGGTTCCGTGAACTGCTATTTTCTCTAGACAGGCGCTCGTGGGAACGTTCGTTTCAAGTGTCTCAACCGACTATCGGTGGAACAACGAATGAGCGAGGACTTCTACGACGTTCTCGGCGTGAGCCCCGACGCGTCTGCCGAGGAGATCAAACAGGCGTATCGGACGAAGGCCACCGAGTACCATCCCGACGTCAGCGACGACCCTGACGCCGAAGAGAAATTCAAGAAGATCCAGAAGGCAAAGCAAGTCCTGACCGACGAGGAAAAGCGCCAGGCCTACGACCAGATGGGCCACGACCGCTACGAGCAAGCCGAGAAACACGGCTTCGACGCCAGCGACGCGGGCGGTGCCGGCGGAATGGGCGGCGGCCCCTTTGGCGGCATGGGTGGTGGCATGGGCGGCGGGATGGGCGGCGGCGGCCTCGGCGACCTCTTCGAGCAGGTCTTCGGTGGCGGAGGCGGCCGCGGTCGCCGTCGCCCCCGCAAGGGACGGGATCTGCGAACCGAACTCGAGATCGACTTAGAGGAGGCCTACCACGGGGCCGAAAAGCAGTTCACGGTCGAACGGCCCGAAGCGTGTGAGGTCTGTGACGGAGCGGGCCACCCGCCGGAGGCCGACGCCGAGACCTGTCAGGAGTGTCAGGGTCGCGGCCAGGTGACACAGGTCCAGCAGACGCCGCTGGGGCGAGTCCAGCAGACGACGACCTGCCCTCGATGTGAGGGCGAGGGGACGCTCTACTCCGAGACCTGTGATGAGTGTCGTGGCGAGGGCTATGTCCGCAGCGAGGCGACGCTGACCGTCGAGGTCCCACCGGGTATTCAGGAGGGGCAAACGCTCCGGATGGAAGGCGAGGGCGCGCCCAGTCCCGAGGGCGGTCCCGCCGGTGACTTACTGATCGACGTTTCCATCCGCGAGCACGAAGAGTTCGAACGCGAAGGCGACGACCTCCAGTATCGGCTGCCGATCTCGTTCCCGCAGGCCACCTTCGGCGACACTGTCTCCGTGCCGACGCTCGACGGCGCCGTCGAGTTTGAAATCCCCGAGGGAACCCAGAGCGGCGAGACCTTCCGCCTCGAGGGTAAGGGCATGCCGCGACTGCGCGGACGCGGCCAGGGTGACCTCTACGTGCAGGTACAGGTCGTCACCCCCGAGAGCTTGAACGAAGACCAGCGCGAGGCGCTCGAGGCGTTCGCGGAGGCCGGCGGCGACGAGATCGAGGTCAAGGAAGGGTTCTTCGAGAAGATCAAACGGGCGTTCTAGAGCGGTTTTGGAGTCCGCGCTCGCGTTGTAGTCCCGTCACTGTTTCTCAGTCGTTTGCAGCCAGTCGAATCAGCTGCTGGTGGCTTTATATGCTCGTCTTCGGTACACACGAACGAATGGGTGCCAGTGAGCGACGGGGCGGTGCTGTGACTCGAGGGACGACGACATGACGTCGATCGTCGATCTGTTCGTGCAGGTGGCCGGCAGCAATCCAGTGATACAGGGACTCGTCGGTGGAATCGTCATCGCGACGCTGAATCTGTTCGGCGCATTGTTGGTGCTCGTCTGGCGTGACCCCTCGAAGCGGGCGCTCGACGGCGCGCTCGGGTTCGCGGCCGGCGTCATGCTCGCTGCGGCGTTTACGAGCCTCATCATCCCCGGGATCGAGCAGTATTCCGGTGGTGACCCGATCCCGACGCTCGTGGGCGTCGCACTGGGCGCGCTCTTTCTCGATCGGGCCGACGTGCTCGTCCCGCATGCACACTATCTCCTGACCGGCCGACGGCGGACGGACGAAGCCGATCCGAGCACGTCACTGCCCCTGGACAACGAGCGCCTGGTTCCCGTCGTCCTGTTCATCCTGGCGATCACGCTCCACAACATGCCCGAGGGGTTGGCTGTGGGCGTCGCCTTCGGCTCCGGCGATGTCGAGAACGGGATCGCGCTCATGCTCGCGATCGGCGTGCAAAACATCCCCGAGGGACTTGCCGTCTCGGTGGCCGCGATCAACGCCGGACTGGATCGACGCTTCTATGCGGTGTTCGCCGGGATACGTTCGGGAATCGTCGAAATCCCGCTGGCGGTGCTCGGTGCGCTGGCAGTGAGCGTCGTCACGCCGTTGCTCCCGTACGCGATGGGCTTCGCTGCCGGTGCAATGTTGTTCGTGATCTCCGACGAGATCATTCCCGAAACCCACACTCGCGGGTACGAACGGATCGCCACGCTCGGAGTCATGGCTGGCGTGATCGTGATGCTGTATCTCGATGTCAGTCTCGGGTAACAGCTAACAGCTACCCCCTGTCCCGCCGTATGACGGCTTTTGATAGCCTCGTCGAGGACACGAGTCGGCGTGCTTTTTTCGCCCCGCATCTCACGTCCCAGTATGAACGCTGGGACGGTCGATGACCTCCTCACTCGGGAACTCCGCGACGATCGAACCGGACTCGTCGACGTGACGGGCCGGGAGTACGACTACCACTGGCTGTGTACCACTGCCTGGAAGTCCGGGAACTTCCTGCGCCACGCGGGCGTTCGCGAGGGCGTCACCGTCGGCGTCGTCGGTGACGGCCCGCTGGCCCTGCTCGCCTTTCTGGGGACGACGCTGCTCGAGGGCCGGACCCGTTTCGAGCCGCCGACCGACCTCGCCGAGGCCGAGGGGTTCCAGGCACTCGTCGCACCCGTCGACGAACTCGAGGACTACGACTTGCCACGGGGCGCACAGCGAGTCGGCTATGGCGACAAGCCCGACGCACCGGACGTCCACCACTTCGACGCCGGTGTCTGGACCGAGAATCCGTCGTTCCCGCCGCTATCGATCGATCCCGACACGGCGATCCTGACCGACGGCGAGCAAACGGTGACTCACGAGCAGGTATTGGACGGTGCCCGCGAGGTCGTCGACGATACCGGACTCGAGGCCGACGACCGAGTCGTCGTCCGCGCGCCGCTGTCGGACCCCCGGACCGTCGTCGCTGGCGTAATCGCACCGTTGCTGGCCGGGGGCGTGATCGTGCTACCAAACAGCGACGAGACACCGACCGAACGAGGGACGTACGCCGTCGCGAGCGAGTCGACGGCGTCGGTACCCGAACCGAACCGCATCGATCTCGATTCTGTCGCGCTGTAGGGTGTCTGAACCGGGCTCGGCGCGTTGTGTTCGGAGCACAGACCGCACCGGGACCTGCGAGGTCGACCGACTTAGGTCGCCGCTCCTCGGAGTCGGCTCGTGCCGAGTCCGACGGCAGCGAGGCCGGCGACCGCACCGGCAGCGACGAAGACGCCCCTGACGCCTGCAAACGGCACGAGCGCCCCGAACAGGATCGGCGAGAGGAACTGTCCGGTGTAGCCAAATGAGGCAACGTACGAACTGAACTGCCCCTGTCGTGCTGGCGGGGCGAACGCCTCAACCCACGCGAACGTCGAGGGAAAGACCAGCCCGACGCCGAGTCCGAACAGGACCACCGGTATCACCGCACCCGTGGGAGTTCCGACGGCGGTTGCGATCCCGAATCCGACGGCCCAGAGGATAAGCGCCGCCAGCACGAGTGTCGACCGGTCGACGTACCGCAGCAGGCGGTCGTACGCGATTGCAGAGAGACCACCGGCAGCGCCGTTGGCTGCGAGATAGAGGCTAATGTGGAGGGAGTCTGTCACGTCGATACCGACCAAAAATTGTGGATAGAATACGACAATCACGTACAGCAACGCGTTCGCACCGAAGTACAGCAGGTACACGAGCGGGAGTGCCGGTCGGTCGCGAAACACGGAAAGCACCGCTGCGACGTCGCCGGTCCCGTCTGTGGCCCCGTCACCAGTGTCGTCGGTCGGATCGATCTCGGGGATCGTCAGGGCCGCGACGACGCCAAGCGGCACCGCGATGAGATAGATGCCAAACGGCAGGTTCCACGCGACTGCCCCGGCCGCACCGCCGACCAGCGGCCAGACTGCCGCGCCAGCACTGTTCGCACTGCTGCGATACCCCAGCGCCCGTTCCATCGCCTGCCCGTCGTAAAGATCGTAGATGAGCACGGTCACCGACGTGTAAACCGCGGCGGTGCCGAGTCCGAGGACGATCCGAGAGGCCAATAGCGGGTAAAACGAGTCGACGAGCAGACCCACACCACCGCCGAGGCCGTAGACGACGAGTCCGCCCACGAAGGGCCGACGGGCCCCGATCCGATCGACGAGCGACCCCGCAAACGGGCTTGCGAGGACGATGACGCCACCGTGGGTGGTGATTATGAGTCCAGCTGCGAGCCCGGAGACGCCGAGTTCGCGCTGAATCCGGGGCACGACCGGGCCGAGAACTGCCCCCGCCATGACTGTCAGCGTCGCTGCCGCCACCAGTACCCAGAGCGTTCGTCGAAGCTGCCTGCTCGAAGATGCCACTGCCCGCTCCTCGGCAGACGAGTCCCAACAGAGTTGCGGTCGGCTGCCGTCGGACAGTTGCCCGCGCTCGACGAGTGTTGGCGCTCGCTCGCGTTCGCCCGCGAGTTCGACGCTATCGACCGGCCGACGCTCGTGTTCGGCGGCGACCGTGATCCGTTTTTCACGCCGTCGGTTGTCCGCGAGACCGCCGCTCGACTTCCCGACGCCGAACTGACGATCATCTCTGGTGCGAAACACGCCGCCTTCCACGAGCGGAAACCGGCCTTCGACGCGCGGGTTCGCTCGTTCCTCGAGCGGTAACTGCTTCCGGCTGCGACGCGTTACTCTCCTTGACCGCCAGGCCATCGATTACAAGACCCGTGAGATCGAACGTCGCGCCGTGCAAATCGAGTGTATCTTCTTCGGTCCGTTTCGCGACGCCATCGGTGAGAAGACGGTTCACTATCGGACCGACGCCGACACCGTCGGCGACCTCCTGTGTGACCTCGAGACCGAGTTCCCGGCTCTCAGGGGCGAGCTCGTGACCGACTGCGAGGACGACGAGCGGACGATTGCGGGGGATACCGTCGTCACGAAGGACACGCGCAACGTCGTCCACATCGACGGGCTCGAGACCGACCTCGAGGCGGACGCCGTGATTCGGCTGGTGCCGTCGGTGTACGGCGGCTGAGTGGCTGTCTCTAAAACTAGTCGGCCGACGGCGTTGGCGGCGACTCGAGCGCCCTCGTCGGGACCGTCCCGTCGTCGTTCCAGCCCCGCTCTGCGTAGTATTCGGCGATTGAGTCCTCGAGATCGGGGACCTCGTAGGGTAACTCGTCGTCGTCCCGATCGAAGCCGCGCTGATTGTTGAAGTGGCGCTCGAGCGCGACCGTCCGCGCACCGACCGCAAGCAGGTCGTCGTAGTCGGCGTCGAACAGTGCCTCGAGGCGATCCTCGGTGATGTAGTCACTGCCGAACACACAGACGATACCCGTATCCAGGAAGGCGCTGTAGTTCTCCTGTTCGACCAGCGTCGCTGCCTTGCCGCTGGTCCCCTGGGGATCGAGGGCGCCGCTGTACTCGAGGCTCAGCATGCTCGCGTAGAGGTGATCCGCGCCGCGGTTCGCGACGGCGTAGGACAGGCCCTGCCCGTGGAGGACGCGGCCGTCGTGGGCTGCGAACTCCATGCCTTTGACCGTGTAGTCGTCGACGCCGAGGTCGTCGTGGACGCGGGCGACGCCCTCCGCGAGCCGGTCACCGACCCCCTCGCGGTAGGCGATCTGCTCGGTCACCTCCTGGGCGAGGTCGGCGTTGCCGAACTCGTCTTCGCTCGCGAGATAGGCCGCGACGGTGACGCCCGCCGAGATGGTGTCCATACCGAGCGTATCACAGAGTTCGTTCGCCTGCATGACGTCGACGATGTCGCCGACGCCTTGCTGGGAACCAAAGGCGTAGACGGTCTCGAACTCGGGGCCTTCGGTCTCGAGGCCGGTTTCCTCGTCCCGCGTCGGCAGCTTGCAGGCGTAGGCACAGGCCGAGCAGGCACCTTTCTTGTACTTTTTCGCCTCGACGGCGTTGCCACCGATGGCTGCGACATCCTCGAACGCGGCCTCCTGGAAGTACCGCGTCGGTAGCGCGAAGTTGTCGTTGATGAACTCCGTGCTGCCGGTCGTCCCCTGGCGGCGCTGTCGGTCGTCGGCCGTGGCCGCTTCCCGGTGGATCTCGCTTTCGGGTGGGTCGGGAATCTCGACCGGCGGGTCGGCGTCGCCCGCGAACGTGACGCACTTGGCGTTCTTCGACCCGAGGACGGCACCCAGCCCGCCGCGGCCGAACGCCCGCGAGTCGAAGGTCATGACCGAGGCAAAGCGCACCAGATTCTCGCCCGCTGGACCGATCGCAAGGCAGTGTTCTGGCCCCAGATCGTGATGCTCGCTCATGTAGTCGGAGGTCTCGGGTACCGTCGCACCCTCGAGTTCCGGTACGGCTTCGAACGTAACGCCGTCGTCCGTCACGTGGACGGCGAGCAGCTCGTCGCTCTCGCCGGTGAGCTCGAGGACGCTGATCCCGGTCCCGGCGAAGTTCCGCGAGAGGTAGCCGCCGGCGTTCGACGAGACCAGGCCGTTGGTCAGCGGCGAGAGGCCGGTCATGTTCATCCGACCGGTAAACGACATCGTGGACTGCTGGAGCGGCCCGGTCGAAACGTACGCCCGGTTTGCGGGGCCGAACGGATCGGCATCGAAGGGAATCCGCTCATGAGCGAGCGCCGTCGCCGTCGCGCGGCCGCCGACCGTGGCCTCGAGTAACTCGTCGATGGTCGTCTCGCGTGCAGCTCGCTCACCGACGTCGACGGTGAGCAGTGGCCCGTCCGCGTGTAACATGCGTGGAGATACTGTATCGAGGACCTTAGCTCTGAATCCTCCGGGGCCGGCAGCTTTCAGCGAGTCGGATGATCAGATAGGGTTATTGCCTCGGAGTCGATATGGCCCGGTAGCAATGCACTACGACGCGGTCCTGTTCGACTTCGACGGGGTTGTGGTCGAGACCCCCTCGTCTCAGCGACTTTACGACGCGCTCGGCCGAACGTACGAGAAATTCGGCCGCACCGGGCCGGCGACCGAGACGTTTCAGGAACTCATGCGCGGCGACTTCGAGTCGATCGCAAAGCGGTGTCACAGCCTCGGCATCCAGACGGACTCGTTCTGTGCCCAGGCCGCCCGCGAGATGGTCCGCGTCCAGCGCGAGGAGGTCGAACGCGGCCTCCGCTCGGTCTACGACGATGTTGCCGCGATGCGGTCGCTCGAGGCACCGCTCGGGATCGTCAGCGACAATCATCCGACCGTCGTCTCGACGCTGCTCGATCGATTCGGGCTCCGATCGCTGTTCGAGACCGTCTATGGCTGCCCGCTGACTCCCGATGGACTGTCCCGTCGCAAACCCGATCCAACGAACATCGAGGCTGCGATCGCCGATCTCGAGGCCGAGACCGCACTGTACGTCGGCGACCGGGCCGTCGACGTCCGCGCGGCCGACAACGCCGGTATCGATTCGGTGCTCGTCTCGCGGGCTGACGACGATGGGACCGACCTGGACGTCACGCCCACCTATCAACTCTCGTCGCTGTCGCAGCTCCCGGCTGCGATTCAGTAGAAAGTCGTCTCGAGGGCCGTCGCGTGGTCGACTTGACGCGACATGACGGGATCGCTGCAGATTCGTGGCTGCGGTTTTTGCGCGTGCGTGCCGTACGTGACGTATGGAACCCGACGACACCTGGACGACCCTCCGAACCCAGTGTGAGGCTCTCGAGCCGGGTGCGGAACTGATCACACCGGTCTCCGAGCGGCCGTTCGGCATCGAGCGAACCGCAGCAGATCGGATCGTCGTCCGATTCGGGGACAGCGGCGAGCGACAATCGCTCTGGCGTGAGCAGTTCGTCGTCTTCCTCGAGCGACTCGACGAGGGGGCGGTCGCCATCGAAGACCTGCAACCGGGGGTCGAGCCGTACGCAAGTATCGTAACCCTCGGCGACGAGTACACGGTCGACGATGGGACGATCAGCTACGACCCCGACGCCGCCGGCGGTGAAAGCCGTTTTCTCGTTCCGGCGGCGGATGCGCGAGCCCCGCCCGAGCGAGTCCACGACGACGCGCTGCTCCTGGCAGCACTCCTTGAGCGCCTCGACGCCGACGATCCCGCGGCGCTCGAGACCGACTCCCTGACGGATCTGTACGTCCTCACATCCGATGTCCAGCACGGCGCCGATCGACTGCGTCGCTCGGCGCGCGAACCACTGCTCGATCGGCTGGGGCCGGACCAGCAACTTCACGGTCGGTACGGCACCGTCCGGCGAACGACGCGGGAGCGACGCCGGCCGAAGGATGCCGAAACCGTGTTCGCCGCGCTCGACGACCGCGGTATCCCCCGCGAGTGGGTCACCGGTATCGACCGGGACAAACTGGACGTCGTCCTCGCGGTGACCGACCTGGAGGAAGACGAGGTCTACGACGTCGACGAGGACGTCTACGTCCAGAAAACGAGCGTCGACGAGGACGAGAAGTACTCGCGGCTCCAGGGACTCGCCAACCGGATCGACGATCTCGACGATGCCGAGGGCGACGCCCTGCGCGAGGAACTGGACGACATCGAGGATCGACTCGAGGAGGCACTCTCGGCGGGGTAGTCCCTCGACCAGCACCGGTTCGGCTCTGCCGACACCCGTTTGAGTCAGCCGGTCCTAGTTCGACACGAGAACGATGTGCGCTCGTCGAGCGGGGACGGGACCCCGTCTCCTGATGGCCCTGATCGGGTTCCTGCTGTTGCTGTGGTATCTCTCCCTTGCAGCCGTCAGCGTCTGGGCGCTGTCGGTGCTTCGAACGTCGGCACCCGGCCTCGGGACGACACTGCTCGTGCTCGTTGGTGGTGGCCTGATCGGTGGCTATCTGAGCTACCGGTTCGGAACGAAACAGTTGCTCTCGAGCATCGACGCAGTCGAACTGCCGCGATCGCACGCACCTGCGTTCTACCGGCGACTCGATCGGCTCGAGGCGCACATGGACGTCGACTCACCGACGATTCTGATCGCGCGGTTGCCGGCCCCGAACGCCTTCGCGCTGGGGGGTGGTCGCGACGGCGTGATCGTGCTCGATCGTTCGCTCTTTCGGCTGCTGTCGCTCGACGGACTCGAGACGCTGGTCGCTCACGAACTCGCTCATCTCGAGGGATACGACGCGTTCGTCCAGACGCTCGCGTACAGCGTCTTCCGAACGTTCGCCGGCGTCGTCTTCGTGGTGTTGACGCCGGTTCTGCTACCGATCGTGGGCACAGCACGAGCGCTCGCGTGGCTCCGTGGTGACCCCCGGTCGTGGTCGCGGACGGTCTTCGGCCGCTTGCTAGAACTCGTCGAGGGCGGCGTGGTGGCTGCCTTGCTACTCGTGACGCTGGCTGTTCGGGCTCACTCGCGCCGGCGGGAGTACGCCGCCGACGAGCGAGCTGCCGACATCACCGGGAAGCCGGTCGCGCTTGCCCGCGCGCTGCGGACGATCCAGCGGGCGGCGGAGCCTCCGCGTGGACTGCTCTCGACGCTGTACGTCCACACTGAGTCCGACGAGGACGCGGTGACTCGGCTGCTGTCGACGCACCCCTCGACGGACGACCGGATCGAGCGATTGCTCGAGCGGGCACAGGAACGCGACGAGCGGACGCGAATACCGGTTCAGTGACGGCCGACTCGACGAACCGGACTGGGGCCAGCGAACGTACAGCTACTGGCTGCCGGTTCACCACAGTCGACGCACATAGACGAGTCATCGACGGCGATCGCGGCTCCCGAACAGCTGGGCAGGCGTCGAACGACCGGCCCGCCAGCCGACACGAGGGACATGGACTGTTGATCGACGTTCTGGCAACCCACAAACCCTTTTGGCTGCAGGTCGCCTACGTCGAATCATGTACGTTCGGGACGCGAAAAACAGAGAGGAAGTCTGGTTGCTGGATCACATCGAGGCGATGGGGCTCGATGAGACGGCGTTTCGCTCTCGAGACTACGTCGTTGCTATCGACGAGGAATCCGGCGAAAAGGCCGGCTTCGGTCGCATCCGCGTCCACAAACCCGATGACTCGGAGAACGTCTGCGAGTTAACTAGCATCGGCGTCCTCGAGAACTGGCGCGGACAGGGCGTCGGAGCCCACGTCGTCGAACGGCTCGTTGAGTACGCTGGCGACGAGGGATTCGAGACCGTCTACGCCCTGACCGGTGAGGGTGCCTATCTCGCCCAGTTCGGCTTCCAGCGGGTCGGGGAGTCGGCCCTGCCGACCGTGTTACAGGAGCGACTCGAGGCCAAACGCAAGGGCTCCGATCCGGACGCGGTGCCGCTATCGATCGATGTCGATGAGTTCCGGATGCCCGAGCGGCTCCGCGAGGCGTTCAAGCGTGCGCCGGACGGGCGCGAGGACGTCAGCGACGAGGAGTCACCGGAGGACTTCGGGATCGATCCCAACTCGGCGACGTACAAGTACGACACGAGCCGATAACGATCGAGACCACAGCGGCGACGGTCCTGTTGGGTCGTCGACGCCACAACACATATCCCGATGCGGAAGTAGACTCAACAGTCATGACTGCGAACGGATCCGAGGGAACGACCGAGACCGAACACGCCGATCGCGACGACGCGGACGACGTTCGCGTCTGGCTCGTCGAGCGAACGTACGGGGACGACGAACTCAATATCGTTATCCTCGTGTACGCGACCGAAGACGGCCGGCGCTATCACCGCCGGGAGCGAGCGCTGACCAGTTTTACGGGCCCGAAACGCGAGACCAAAGCCGGGTTGTGCGTCCCGCCCGAGTCGCTCGGGACCGTCGACGACCCGGACACGCAGGCTCGCTACGCCGAGGAAGCCTCACGGATGGCCGCCCGACACGAACCGGACGACAACGTCTAAACGTGCACCGATCGGTTCAGTGATACGATAGGGGGCCCTGAGCGTGTTCATCAAAGTTCAAGCCCCGTGCCGTCCACGCTTTCGATAATGTTCGATCCTGACGAACTCGAGGAGATCCGTGCCAGCAAGGAGGAGTGGCACGAGGAGGAAGTAGAACCCGTCCTCGACCGCTTCGGCGAACGCAAAGAAACGTTTACGACCGATACCGGTGGGCAGGAGGTCGACCGGCTTTACACCCCTGCGGACGTCGATGACCTCGACTACGAGGAGGACCTCGGCAATCCCGGCGAGCCGCCGTACACGCGCGGTGTCTACTCGACGGGCTACCGCGGTCGGCTCTGGACGATGCGCCAGTACGCCGGCTTCTCGACGCCCGAAGACACCAACGAGCGCTATCACTATCTGCTCGATGAAGGCCAGACCGGGCTTTCGATGGCCTTCGACCTGCCGACCCAGATGGGCTACGACTCCGACGCCGACATGGCCGCCGGCGAAGTCGGCAAGGCCGGCGTCGCGATCGACTCGCTCGAGGACATGGAGACCGTCTTTGACGGCATTCCGCTTGACGAGGTCTCGACATCGATGACAATCAACGCGCCGGCGTCGGTGCTGCTGGCGATGTACATCGCCGTCGGCGACCAGCAGGGCGTCGACCGCGAGGAACTCCGAGGGACGATCCAGAACGACATTCTGAAAGAATACATCGCACGCAACACCTACATCTACCCGCCGGAGTCGTCGATGCGGATCATCACGGATATCTTCGAGTTCTGTGCCGAGGAGACGCCGAAGTTCAACACGATCTCGATCTCGGGCTATCACATCCGCGAGGCCGGCTCGACGGCTGCCCAGGAGCTTGCGTTTACGCTCGGGAACGGTATCGAGTACGTCGAGACGGCGATCGAGGCCGGCCTCGACGTCGACGACTTCGCGCCCCAGCTCTCGTTCTTCTTCAACGGCCACAACAACATCTTCGAGGAGGTCGCGAAGTTCCGCGCAGCCCGTCGGATGTGGCACGACATCATCGACGAGCGCTTCGACCCGGACGATCCCAAGTCCAAACAGCTCAAGTTCCACACCCAGACCGCCGGCTCGATGCTGACCGCCCAGCAGATCGAGAACAACGTCGTCCGCGTCGCCTATCAGGCGCTCGCGGCCGTTCTCGGCGGTACCCAGTCGCTGCACACCAACGGCAAGGACGAGGCGCTCGCGCTGCCGACCGAGGAATCCGTCCGCACCGCCCTTCGAACCCAGCAGATTCTCGGACACGAGTCCGGTGCCGCAGACACTATCGATCCGCTTGCGGGCAGCTACTACGTCGAATCCCTGACCGACGAGGTCGAAGAAGAAGCCTACGAGATCCTGGACGAAGTCGAAGAACGCGGTGGTATGCTCGACGCCGTCGAGCAACAGTGGGTCCAGCGCCAGATTCAGGACACGGCCTTCGACCGCCAGCGCGAGATCGAGGAGAAAGAGCGGATCATCGTCGGCGTCAACGAGTTCGAGATCGAGGACGAAGAGCCCGAGATGGACGTCGAAGAGGTCACCGAGGAAGACCAGCAACGCCAGATCGACAGTCTCGAGGAGACTCGCGCAGAGCGCGACGACGAGGCAGTCGACGCGGCACTCGAGGCCCTTCGGGACGCCGCTCAGGGCGACCAGAACCTGATGCCCTACATCATCGACGCGGTCAAGACCTACGCGACGGTCGGCGAGATCTGTAACGTCCTGCGCGACGAGTTCGGCGAGTACCAGCCCGGTAGCGCCGTTTAAGAGCCGATTTCGAGCACTCACGACTAGAATCGTCACCGCCCCCGATCGGCGACGATCTCGTCGGAACCCGCAGTTCCGGATTCACTGCCGATCACACGCGAGATGCGAACCCGGCTTTTCTGACCGCTGTCTGACAGGATCGGTCGCCGTCGGACGTGAGTCGATCAGAGTCGCCGAATACGCTCTCACGAGTTGCTACTGTAGGGGCTCTCGAACATGTAGCGGCGGATACCACAACGGTAATACGATCATATTTCGTCACGCCAGCATAGTTCACTAATGTATCCCATTGAACAGACGGATTTCGGCTTTCAGATCACCTTTGCTGGGTAGATGGACGAGGACGAACTCCGTGAGTGGGCCGCTGACTCTCGAGCGGCGCTCCGGGACTCGCCCGACGAGTTCGGCGTTCTCGTCGACATGCGGGACCTGAAACTGCTCAACGACGACGAACAGCGCGTCATGCGGGACGGACAGCAACACTATCAGGACGCGGGCATGGTCCGCTCGAGCGTGATTCTCGATTCGGCGATTCTGACGCTGCAGTTTCGCCGACTCGCCCAGGACTCAGGAATCTACGACTGGGAACGGGATATCAACGCTGAGACGACCGACGACTGGCACCAGCAGGCCGTCGACTGGCTGGTCGACGGAATCGATCCGGACTATCAGTAAGCCAGTGACGAACCGGGTGGTAATCTCCGGCGAGCCATCGAATCCACCATCTCGCCGCCCTCATCCAGCTCCGCTTGCGAGCGTGTGCGAATCTATATTCAATCGAATTCGGAACGAACGATCTCCTGTCGGAACCGGTCGGAACGACTAGACATCGCTTGTATACGACCTGCTGATCACCCGCAACACGCTGGGTTCGGGGCTACTCGGCTGACTACGTCTGTACTCTCCTGTAACCGAGACCGGCGCTCTTCGACGACAAATCACAACAATAACGCAGCCGCCACGAGGAACACAGCCTGATGCACTTCGATCACGCCGGCATCGCGACCGACGACGCACAGGCACTCGCGGAACTGTACGGCGACCTCTTCGGCCTCGAGGTCGCCCACGAGGAGGAGTTCGACGGCATGCGCGTCGTCTTCCTCGACTGTGGTAACGGCTACTTCGAGTTACTCGAGCCGCTCGAGGAAGACGGGACGATCGCCCGCTATCTCGAGGACGGCGGCGCTGGAATTCACCATCTCGCGCTCGCGACCGACGACATCGAGGCCGCCCTCGAGACGGCACGTGACCACGACGTGGCGCTCATCGACGAGGAGCCACGGCCGGGCGCGTGGGGCCACTCGGTTGCGTTCCTCCATCCGAAAGATACCGGCGGGATTCTAGTCGAACTCGTCGAGCACTGACGGCCATGGTTCGACCGTTTCGAGTTGCTACTCCGACGGAGTATACGGAGCTGTCGCCATCTGTCGGCTCTCGCCGCGCGTTTCGTGGCGCACCTCGACGTGGCCGGGATAGCGGCCATCGAGGTCGATCGTGGCCTCGTAGTCGACGACGCCAAGACAGTCGGCACAGCTGTCGGCCGTCTGCTCGCCGCTGTCGACGACCACTGTGAGCACGTCGCGTCTATCATCGTACGTTACATCGGCGAGCGACGGCTCGTAACACGGCGTTGGGGTGATGATCTGTCCGGTCACGACGACAGCCTCGTCCGCGAACGCGACGGTCGCAGTGCCGTCCGTTCCACTCGTACAGTCCTGCGCTTTGATCTCGAGTGACGTGTCCGTAACCGCTGGTTCGGGACACGACGTCGATCGCGAAGTCGAGTCCGTGCTGGTTCCGTTCTCGCGCAGCGTCACTGTCGTCTGCGACCGCGTACAGTCGAACGGCTTGCGATCGACGCCGACGGTCGTACTCGATTCGCCGCCGCTGTCGGGGTCGCTCGTCGTTATCGAGATGGTGTACGAACGTGGCTCGACGAGAACGAACGTGATCGTCTCGTCCGCGGACACCGTGATATCGCGCTCGAGGAGTGTCTCGTTCTCGTCGGCCGTGATCTCGACGGCAGCCGTCCGCTCTGTGTCGCCGTCGTTGCAAAGCGCGAGCTCGTGTGGCGGCTGTGCGGACGGGAACGGAACAGCGTCGGGATCACCGACGGTGATCGGCCCGCCCGATCCGGAGTTAGACCCGCCGCCTGAGCTGCCGGTTCGGTCCGTCCTGTGGCGCTCGAGCGCCGAGTTGATGCAGCCGGCCAGCCCGCCGACCGCGCCGGTCGTCCCAACGAGGAGATGACGCCGTCGCATAGTCGACGCCACCACGATGTGGACTAAACATCTTTGTCACGGTCGCTGACTGGTTTCTGAGAGTGATTCTCACGACCTAATGATAGTACGGAAAACAGTAGAAACGCTGCCCGTGGTCAGGCGATTCTGTGGACCTCCCCTCGAGCCGAACGACCGAACGGAGGGAGAGTGTTACCCGAAGTTCTCGATCAGTGCCTCGTCGGGGTTGCCACCAGCGTCGTCGATTGTATCGGCGACGAACGTCACGAAGTCGTCGAAGCCGAACGCGTACAGTTGGCCGTCTTCGCGGTGGGTCGCAACGGCGTCTGCCAGATCCTCGTCCGCGTCCTCGTCGAGGACGGTGACCGTCGCGCCCGCGTCCTCGAGTGCCGCGAGCCGGGCTTCGTGTGCGGGCTCGTCGTCCTGGTAGATCACGACGGCGTCGTTGCCAGCCTCTTGAGCCGCCTCGGCGATCGCGACCGCCGCGCCGACGCCGGGACCGCCGGCGACGGCGACCACGTCGTCGTCGCCGTCGTAGGTGGTCCGGCCGAACGGTCCCTCGATGTGGGCGGTCTCGCCGCCCTCGAGGCCGGCAAGCCACGGCGAGAGATCGCCGTCGGGGTCGATGCCGACAGTGAGTTCGAACGTCTCGTCGACGGACGACGACGAAAGCGTGTAGTGACGGGAAATTACCTCGTCGTCTGGCTTGGCTCGGAGCAAGACGAACTGGCCCGGTGAGGCGTCGAACCCCTCGGGTGTTTCGAGTTCGAGTGCGACGGTTCCGGGACCGACTTCGCTGACCGATGCGACGGTGACTGGCGTCCCCTCCATATGAACCGGTTCAGTGGCCGATTGAAAAGACGTTCCGTTTCGCCCACAGCGGCACCCGATATCTGCCATCGCCATGGCGTATTGGAATACACGCTATGGAACAAAATCTTACCTGATTCGTTGGCCATTTCTTTCTCTCACTAGCTGTTTCGGCAATAGTATGAAACAATTAATTTAGTGCTATCGGATACCAAACGGTTCGAGCGCTGTTGCGGAGGTTCTGTTGGGTTTTCAGAAGCCTTTTCATTTGTGGGGGGTAAGGCTCAGGACAACATGGCTGAGGATCTCAACTGGGCGGTCGGTGGCGAAGCCGGAGACGGTATCGACTCCACCGGGAAAATCTTCGCTCAGGCACTTGCCCGAGCAGGACGGCACGTATTCACGTCGAAAGACTTCGCATCGCGGATTCGGGGTGGCTACACCGCCTACAAGATTCGCACGTCGGTCGACCAGGTGCAGAGCGTCGTCGACCGTCTCGACATCCTCGTCGCGCTGACACAGCGTACCATCGACGAGAACCTCGACGAACTCCACGAGGGCAGCGCCATCATCTACGACGGCGAGCGCTCGTGGGAGGCCGAGATTCCCGACGAGATGACGGCGGTCGACGTCCCGCTGAAGTCGCTGGCCGAGGAGGCCGGCGGCGCGATCATGCGCAACATCGTCGCGCTCGGTGCTGCGTGTGAGATTACCGGCTTCGACGTCGAGTACTTAGACGAAGCGCTCGAGAAGCGCTTCGGTGGCAAGGGCTCGAAGATCGTCGAGAACAACAAGGAAGCCGCCCGGGTCGGGCAGGAGTACGTCCAGGAGAACTACGACCTCTCTCACCTCGGCTACAACCTCGAGACGACCGACAACGACTACGTCCTGCTGAACGGGAACGAGGCAGTCGGCATGGGCGCACTCGCCGCCGGCTGTCGGTTCTACGCTGGCTATCCGATCACGCCCGCGACGTCCATCATGGAGTATCTGACGGGTCGGATCGAAGAGTACGGCGGTCACGTCGTGCAGGCCGAAGACGAACTCTCAGCGATCAACATGGCACTCGGTGGCGCACGCGCCGGTGCCCGATCGATGACCGCGACGTCCGGTGCGGGGATCGACCTCATGACCGAGACGTTCGGACTGGTCGCGACCAGCGAGACGCCGCTTGTCATCGCCGACGTCCAGCGGTCGGGCCCCTCGACGGGGATGCCGACGAAACAGGAACAGGGCGACCTCAACATGGCCCTGTACGGTGGCCACGGTGAAGTCCCGCGCTTCGTCGTCGCCCCGACGTCGATCGACGAGTGTTTCTGGAAGACCGTCGAGGCGTTCAACCTCGCCGAAAAGTACCAGACGCCCGTGTTCCTGGTCTCCGACTTGGCGATGTCCGTCACCGAACAGACGTTCCCGCCGGAAGCCTTCGACATGGACAACGTCGAGATCGACCGCGGCAAACTCGTCGACGAGGACGAGGTCGACGAGTGGCTCGACGCACAGGGCCACTTCCGCGCCCACGCCGTCACCGACGACGGCGTCAGCCCGCGTGCCATCCCCGGCATGACCGACGGTGCGCACATGAGCACGGGCCTCGAGCACGACGAACTCGGTCGCCGTACCGAAGACGAAGACGAGCGCGTCCACCAGGTCGACAAGCGCAACCGCAAAGTCGAGACGGCCCGCGAACGAGAGGACTGGGACTACCGCGAGTTCGGCGACGAAGACGCCGACAACCTCGTCATCTCCTGGGGCTCCAACGAGGGCGCACTCGCCGAAGCCCTCGAGTATCTCGAGGAGGACGGTATCGACGTCCGCGTCATCTCGGTGCCCTACATCTTCCCGCGGCCGGACCTCACAGAGGAGATCGAGGCCGCCGACGAGACGATCGTCGTCGAGTGTAACGCCAACGGGCAGTTCGCCGACCTGATCGAACACGACGTGCTTACCCGCGTGAAACGCATTAACAAATACACCGGCGTCCGCTTCAAGGCGGACGAACTCGCAGACGACATCACCGCGAAACTCTCCGAAGAGGTTCCAGCACAATGAGCTCCGACGTACGATTCACCGACTTCAAATCCGACAAGCAGCCGACCTGGTGTCCTGGATGCGGCGACTTCGGGACGATGAACGGCATGATGAAAGCCCTCGCGAACACCGGCAACGACCCCGACAACACCTTCGTGGTGGCCGGGATCGGCTGTTCCGGTAAGATCGGGACCTACATGCACAGCTACGCCCTCCACGGGGTCCACGGCCGTGCGCTCCCGGTCGGCACTGGCGTCAAGATGGCCCGCCCCGACATCGAAGTGATGGTCGCCGGCGGTGACGGTGACGGCTACTCGATCGGTGCCGGTCACTTCGTCCACGCCGTTCGCCGGAACGTCGACATGACATACTGTGTCATGGACAACCGCATCTATGGGCTGACCAAGGGTCAGGCCTCGCCGACCTCGCGGTCTGACTTCGAGACCTCGACGACCCCCGAAGGCACCAAACAGCCGCCGGTCAACCCGCTCGCACTGGCGCTTGCCTCCGGTGCGTCCTTCATCGCGCAGTCCTTTAGCTCCGACGCGATGCGCCACGCCGAGATCGTTCAGAAAGCGATCGAACACGACGGCTTCGGCTTCGTCAACGTCTTCAGCCCGTGTGTCACGTTCAACGACGTCGACACCTACGACTACTTCCGCGACAACTTAGTCGACCTCGAGGACGAAGGCCACGACCCGACCGACTACGAGGCCGCCAAGGAAGTCATCCTCGACAGTGACAAGGAGTACCAGGGGGTCCTGTACCAGGACGAAAACTCCGTCCCGTACCACGAGAAACACGGCGTCACCGAGGACATGTCCGAAATCCCCGACGGTGCGCCCGAAGACGCGATGGACCTCGTTCGCGAGTTCTACTGAGACGACCGGCCGAATCCATCGGGGCTGATTCGTTTACTCACTTTTTTGACGGCACCCAACTCGACGGTTGCCAGTCGTTCGTCCCATGTTCGCTCGTCCGAGCGTTCAAACCCGATGTCTCGCAGCGCTCCGTGACTACTCGAGGCTGACGAGATACTCGAGCATGTCGTCGAGTGGCGCGTTCGTCACGGCGAGCGAGTAGCCGTCGATCCTCGCGAGGTCGGCTGCATGATCCCAGAGGTCGGCTTCCTCGATGCCATGCAGGATGACCGCGTTGGGTGTTGGATTGACGACGCGCAACGCCACGAGTGGCGACTCCCCGCGGGTCACGCCCGTAAACACGAGCACGCGGTTCGTGCTCTGGCCGTAGAGCCGGAAGAACTCCTCGCTTGAGAGGCGCGTAATCGCCTCGATGCTGTCGATGACGGTATGGCCGCTGACGCGATCGGTGCTGCCCGCAGTGACTTCGGTGGCCTCGAGGTCGTCGTAGAGCCGCGACAGGGGGATCGACGTCGCATATTCGCGGAGATCATAGACGACATCGCTTTCGAAGCCGGCCGAAAGGACCCGACCGTACTGACGGATGCGCTCACCGCCGCGGCGTTCGTCGATCGTGAGTAGTCCGGAGACAAGTCGGCCCACGACCCCGATGCCGGGGCTCTCTCGGCGACCGCTCTCGTAGTCGGAGATAACCGACGACGAGATGTCGAGTTCGGCCGCGAGGTCGGTCTGTGAGATGTCGAAGTCGGTGCGCCATTTGCGCAGCGTCGCGCCGGGATCGTCGCTCAGTGTGATCTCGCCGGCAATCTTCTCCGCGAGCTCCCGTTTCGGTCCACGCCCGCTCATACCCGTCGGTCATCCGGTCGACTCAAGTAGCTACCGGAGACTGATCGGGATCCGATACCCACCGACATCGCGGTGACCGATCGCCCCGGCGGTATCACCCGCCGGATCACTGACGTATTTGTGTCCAGTGTTCAAACACGACGTATGGACGAGTGTCCGATCGAGGTGTCCGGATCCGACGACCGATGAAGGGCTACTATCTTCGGTACGTTCAGGTTCTCCTTCGGTTCTTTCCCCTCGCGATCGCGTTTCTCAGAGACCGACGGCGGTTTCTGTTGTTCGGGCCGTCCCGGCAGGTCTCGACCGCAGTCCACCGCGACCGTGCCGACCAGCTCACGGAGACAATGCTCGATCTCGGGCCAGCGTTCATCAAAGTCGGACAGGTGCTGTCGACACGGCCGGACATCGTTCCGCCGACGTACGTCGAGGAATTCGCGACACTGCAGGACGAAGTGCCCGAAGACGCGGGCGGCGATCCGTTGACCGTTGTCGACGCCGAACTCGGCGACGAGATCGACCACGAAACGCTCGAGCCGGTCGCCGGCGGCTCGCTGGCGTTCGTCTACACCGCCGCGTACGAGGGCGAGCGGATCGCCCTGAAGGTCCGGCGGCCGGGGATCGTCCCGATGATCGAGCGCGACCTGCGGGTCATCAGGGGGTTCGTTCCACTACTCTTGCTGGTCGCCGACGAGCGCCAGCGCTACTCGATCGAGAACCTCGCCGGCGACTTCGAGGACATCATCCTCGAGGAACTCGACTTCGCCCGCGAGGCGTCGATCATGGCCGAGATCGACGACAACTTCGCCGACGACGATCGAATCGTCGTCCCCGACACCTATCCCGACCTGTGTTCGGAGCGCGTCGTCGCGATGGAGTACGTCGAGGGCAAGAAGATCACCGACGAGCGCGCGCTGGCCAATGCCGGTACCGGCCCCACCGAGATGGCGACGCTGATCGCCCGCACCTACCTGAAGATGGGACTCGTCGACGGCGTCTTCCACGCGGACCCCCACCCCGGCAACCTCTCGGTGACTGAGGACGGCCGGCTCGTCATCTACGACTACGGCATGAGCCAGCGGCTCACGGCTAACGAACAAGCCGATATCACGGCGCTCTACCGGGCCCTCGTCCGTCGCGACGTCGACGGCCTCCTGAACACCCTCATCGCACTCGAGGTCCTCGATCCGTCGGTCGATCGGGTCCAGGTCCGGCGAGTACTCGAGTTGGTCATCGAGAGTCTCGAGGGTCGCTCGGAGATCACCTGGCGACAGATCATCACCGAACTGTTTGCACGACTCCACGAGTTCCCGTTTCGCATTCCGCCGAACGTGATGTTGCTCATGCGCGTCGGCACGGTCGGCGAGGGCGTCTGTCGCACCCTCGATCCCGACTTCGACTTTCTCGAGGTCACGCGCTCGTTTCTCGTCGACCACGGCTTTATCGAGAGCGAACTCGAGACGCTGCTGTCGGACGTACGCGGCGATCTGCGCGAGTCACTGCCCGTTCTCGCGCGGGCTCCGGCCCGCTTCGACACCGTCTTCGGCCAGCTCGAGCGCGGTGACCTCGTCGTCCGAACCGACCCCGTTGAGCCGACCAGCGGCGGTGATCCGGCTGTTGGCTACGCCATCGTCGCCGGGGCGCTGTTCGTCACCGCGTCCGTGTTGACCCTCCACGAGGGATCGCTCGCGATCGCGGCCGGACTGTTCGGGTTCCTGTTTCTCGGCCAGTACGTCCGCAAGCGACGCCATCGCTGACTGTCAGACGCCAGCTCTCGGTCACGTGCCGCCCCCAACAGTCAAGCCCTCGCGGTTCGAGTCGCCTGCACGTGCCATCGACCGTCGTCCACGTCGCGTTCGCCGGACTACTCGGGGCTGCGTTGCTTGCCGACGCGTTCGATACCCGTGCGATTCTGTTCGTGATGGGCTCGAGCGCGCTCCTCGATCTCGATACGCTACTCGGGATCGTCGTCCCCGGAACGCATCGGGCGGCGTTGCACAACGTCTGGATCGTCCTCATCCCCGCTGCTCTCTTGCTGTGGGACGGTGTGATCCGCGAGGAGTCGCTCGTCCGAAGGCGGTGGGGTGACGCCGCCCCGCGCGTCGCGTGGGTCACGCTGGCGGCGCTGCTGTTCGCACACGTCCTGTTCGATGCCTTCTTCAACGGCGTCAACCTCTTCTGGCCGCTTCACGACCGCTTTTACGACCTCTCCGGCACACTGCTCGTGACCGACCAGCGCGGGCTCGTTCAGACGTTCGTCGAACTCGATGCTGGCGATGTCGCCGCGTCGACGGCCCGCGGGACGACCGAAAACACACACTACCGGACGGGATTCGATCCGACCCATGATGAGCCTGCGACCGGCGTCGAGCGGATCTTCCCAATCGCGGCAACCGGCGAACGATTCGTCCTCACCGTCGCCGGCTTCGCGGCGGTTCTCGTGCGTATCGTCGAAAACCGATAACCGGCGTGCGGTCGCCAGCTATCAGCGCTACCGTTTTGTAAGTGGTGTGCCAAGTGCGCGTATGATCGGGTCTGCCGGCGTACGGGCGACTGTGTCTGCCTCGCCGCCGAGTGTTGTCTCTCGCGCTGTCGAATCAGATGATCGAAGCCAGCGGCTCGAGCGCAAATCGCGGCTCGCTGCCAACCCAGCAATGGCATCGGGCCATCGACGACCGATGGGGACCGGCCGATGGTAGACATCGCCTTCTCGGTCGGACGGCTCCTCTTTGCCCTCTTTCTGGTCTTTCTCAACGGCTTTTTCGTCGCCGCGGAGTTCGCGTACGTCCGCATCCGGTCGACACAGATCGAAACGCTCGTCGAGGAGGGGCGATCGTCGGCCAAGCTCGTCCAGGAAGCAGAGGAGAACTTAGACGACTACCTCGCGACGACCCAGCTCGGGATCACGATCGCCTCGCTGGGGCTCGGCTGGGTCGGCGAACCGGCCATCGCCTCGCTGCTCGAGCCTGTGCTCGGCTCGCTCCTTCCCGCGGGTACGCTCCATCTCGTTTCGATCGCGATCGGGTTCAGCGTCATCACCTTCCTGCACGTCGTTTTCGGGGAACTCGCGCCGAAGACGCTGGCCATCGCGGACGCCGAGCGGATCGCGCTGCTGGTCGCCGCGCCGATGAAGTTCTTTTACTACATCTTCATCCCGGGGATCATCGTCTTCAACGGCACGGCGAACTTCTTTACGCGACTGATCGGCGTCGCGCCGGCCTCCGAGCGCGACGAAAGCCACAGTCAAGAGGAGATCATCCGCATCGTCTCGCAGTCGGGCCAGCAGGGGGCCGTCGACATGGACGAAGTCGAGATGATCGAGTCGGTCTTCGACTTAGGCGAGACGCCCGCCCGCGAGGTGATGGTTCCCCGGCCCGACGTCGTCACCGTCGACGCCGACATGCCCCTCTCGGAGCTACGCGCCGTCGCCGCAAGCGGGAGCTACACCCGCTTCCCCATCGTCGACGAGGACGCCGACGAGCCGGTGATCGGCTTCGTCCACGCGAAAGACGTGCTCCACGCGATCGAAACGGTCGACGACACCGAGACCGAGCCGACCGCGCGAGACCTCGCTCGAGATGTCATCTTCGTCCCGGAAACCCGCCGGATCGACGAGGTCCTGACGGAGTTTCGCCGGCGGAACGTCCAGCTGGCCGTCGTCATCGACGAGTGGGGTGCCTTCGAGGGGATCCTGACGAGCGAAGACGTCGTCGAGGTCGTCATCGGCGAGATCCAAGACGAGTTCGACGTCGCCGAACTCGAGCCCTCGATCGACGACCTCGGGGACGGCCGCTACGCCGTCGACGGCGGCGTTTCGCTGACCGATGTCAACGAGGAACTCGAGACGACCTTCGAGAGCGAGGCGTTCGACACGATCGGCGGGCTGGTGTTGAGTCGCCTCGGTCGCGCCCCAGAGATCGGTGACGCGATCGAAGCCGACGGCTACGAGCTGACCGTCGACGCCGTCGAGGGAACCCGCATCGCGAGCGTGATCGTCGACGAGGCGACGGCCGAGGCCGAGGAGTCGTCGGACTGAGCCAGCCCGTGATCGACGGCTCGAGTCGACTGGTTGACACTCCGGACAGTCACGTCCGATCCGATGACTGTAATCGAAAGTAACACTTCCCAGACATTTTATGGTGCAAGGCGGACTGGACGGGATATGGATCGCCGGACGTTCATCGGCGCGACAGGTATCGGCGTCGGATTGACAGGCTGCCTCGACACGAATCGCACCGACTCGAGCGGCGGGAACGGGACGGACGACGCCACCAAACCGCGAGATTCGACTGATGCAGCGACCGATTCCGACGATCGTCGTGCAGGGACTACCGACTCGAGCGACACTGATGGGAGTTCCGACGGTTCGGGCAAGACCGACGCGAAACCCGACGAGTCGGACGACCCCGGTGATGAGAGCACCGATTCGAAACGGGACGTGGCGTTCGACTCCTGTACTCGAGCCACGGTAACCGGGTCGTTCGAGGACGGCGACGTCGCCCTGGCGAGTACAGGATTCTACGATGATGGGCTCTACGGCAATACCCTCCTCGAGGACGGTGTCGCCTTCGGAACGGATGTCGACGCCCCGTTTTCGGGAACGGTCGTCTTCGAGATCGCCGATGGCTCGACCGTCCGGGAGCGCGACGGCGAGATCGTCGTCGAAATATCGGAATACGGTAGCGATGGAACGGTCATCTCGTCGCTGACGACCCAGCGAACTGACTACGAGCGAGTTACCCCGACACACGAAAACCCACACGCCAGCGACTGTCTCAGCGAGCTCGCGCCCGACGACGGGTAAGGCGTACACGCTCCTCGCCTCCGGCAGGATCCTCGAGAGGCGGGCACACTCCGAATACTGACGACGAGTCGATGTGCTCTAATATTCGTCGCTGACGGGATCGCGCTCAAGACCACTCTCCGATCGGGTCACCGGCCCCCGACCGACGGATGTACTCGGTTTGCATCTCGTGGACAGCGTCGTCGAACCGCATGCCAGCATCGAGGTGATCGCTGACGCGAGCCAGTTTCCACCGGCTCGGGGTCAGCCGATCGGTCCAGCGCGTCTCGATCGGGGCGAGATACTCCTCGAGTGCGTCGTCGGGAACGCCCTGCTCGCGGAGGCCGCGACGGGCGAATTCGAACATCTCCTCGAAGATCACGGTTCGATCGGTCGTCCGGTCGCCGTCAGCGGTGATCCAGGCGAGATCGGCGTCGAGCCCGTCTTCGACTGCACTGTAGAAACTCCGTGCGGCTGCGTCGCGATCGAGGCTCGCGAGCGGGTGGTCGGCCACACACAGGCCCCGAACGAGGCCGGCGACGAGCCACTGCAATCCGACGTTTTCGACGATCGTCGGCTGTGTGGGCAGTGGCCGATATTCGATGCGGATCGACCAGTGGTCGCCCTGGCCGACCGGCTGGCCCCCGACGACGGCGCGGAGCCACCGCCAGTAAGTCCCCCGCTTGTGGTTGAGTTCCCAGAACCGATCCGGGAACGTCTCGCGGTCGCCAGCTTCGAGCCACTCGCGGAGAAACGGTGCACACGTCGGATCGGCAACGAGTTTGTCGATCGTGTCGACTGCGCTCCCAATCTCCTCGGGGAAGCGAACCTTCTCCCAGGCCTGGTTGATCGACTGTTCGAACACCGGGATCCGGAGTTCGTGATACGTCTCCTCGAGCAGGTGGTACGGGTCCGCGACATCGTACAGATCTGGCGGCAGGAGCGGCGAGTTCGTCGCTAATGCAAGCACTGGGCCGAGCGTCCGAACGGCGATATTGTGATAGTCGGAGAACGATTCGGCGTGAGGAATCTGGATGTGAGGCTGGATCGAACTCGTCAGCGACTCGAAGAGGATCGATGGGAACTGACACTCGGCTCCCGGCACGGTCAGCGTGATCACTCCCTCGGTTCGCTCTAGGACGTCATTGTCGATCGCGTAGTAGCGAGGCGAGGGCGTCATGTTCTCGGCGATCGTGACCTCCTCACGCTCGCGGACCGCCCCGAGGTACGTCTGTGTTCCGCCCTGGGGCGGGATCGTCCACATAGCGTCTAAAACGATCTCCGCGTCCGCCCGCTCGGCCGCCTGCTGAATGTGTCGATATTGGCGCCGGAGCTGGGCGGCCTGGGCGAGCGCTCCCGTCCCGTCGAACCGGGACGGACTGGTATTGAGTTCGACGTTGTGCACACCGAGTTCCTTCTCACCGGGTCCCTCGAGGACGGAATCGGGCACGCGAGTCAGCCGACGATCGTCGTCGACGGCGTACGCCTCGAGCTCGAGCCCGAGAGCGAAGCTGGGGTTGTCGAGCCGACCCGCGCGGAGGGCATCGGTGAGACGAGCGGCTTGCTCGTCGACGCGTTGGTCGAACTCGCTCCGCGTCGCGTCCCGAAGCGAGCGCCTGACGTGCTCGATGCGATCCGCCATCACCTTGTACAAAGCCGCCGCAGTCGCTTAGAAGTGGGGTACGATCACGCCGCGTGCGGTGCCCGCCGCCACGACCTCGGTGCGCTCTGACAGTGGCGCACGAAACGACTGGCCAGCGGCAGGGTCAGCCCTCGCCTCGACTCGAGAACGGTCGGCGAGGAGTAACGCTCCGCAATCCCTAAACGCCGAACACACCAACTACGGTGCAATGACCGACTGGACGGAGAAGTGATTTGAATAATCATTACATCATCATTATACTGGGCACTATTCTAACCCCCATTTAAATACGCAAAATCGTAAAAACTAGATGCGCAGTCGTCATTCTTGACTGATATAATGACTTCTGAAATTGGAGATGAATTGAAGTGGGCAAAAGAAGCGCTCGCAGCCAAACGAAACGACGCGTATAGATACCGAGACACGCACAAAATACGGTTCCCAACTCGCTACCAACATTTCTTGGATACAGAACCGCACGCTCTTGAGGACCACGTTGAGCGTCTCGAGCGAGACCTCGAGTCTAACTGGTTCATCGGTTCGGATGGTGAATAGTATGTGGGAAATATTAGAAATCGCATTTGTCGTCGTTGCTCACATCGTATGGGCAGCTGCAGTCGCGTACGAGTGGTATCACAGCGGCTTTATGAGTGCGATATCCGTTGCTGTCGCTATTCCAGTCTTGATTGCTGCAGCAGCCTTTGTTGTGTTTGCATTGCCCGCTATACTCGCGTTAGCTGTGATTCTGGGTGCTCCCATTCTACTGCTGTTATTAGCCAATTAAGCTCGAAACACATTTACAATTTAAAAGCTGGTGAAACCGTTATTTATTTTCTCTTTATTTCACCCTCAACAATATTCACGTCGTCACGGAACTCGGATGTTACCCAACTCTCAAGACTATCGTACTTATCAGGAACTTCCCAATTAGCTTTTCCCATTCCCAATCGAATTTCTCCAATAGTAACTGGATATTTTGGGGTTGTTTCCTCCTCAAAAAGCCGTTCTATGAGCCGTATTTGAACTTTTGTATCGCTAATATCCTCAAACCAATCTAAATGTGAAAAATCAATATCATCATCAACATTCTGTATGAGTTCGTTTGCTTTCTTTTCTGCATCTCCCACAGATGATGTTGTTTTGTTGTTTTCTTCCTCAATAGTATTTCTATCAACGACCTCTCCAACAGTATTTGTAGACAAGTAGACATCTCCTTTATCCATATGACTATACCAGCTCAATCCGTAATCCTTGTCAAGGCCCTCAAGTCGTGCTTTGACGAGACTTCTATCATTCGAATTAATAAGACCAGCATCATAGAACTGGTCTCGAATTTTGTTTATAAATACTTTATCGGTCTTAGAAGCGTAATGCTTGAGCAGCTGGTTGATTAATTTTGCCTCTTCAACTTCTGCTTCGGCAACATCAGTAACCAACTCCGCAAAGTTCTCTGGTGTTACCTCGTATTCTGCAAGGGGCTTCTCATCAAATATCTCATATATCTCGCACCAGGTGTCAATTACCCTTACTGCATAACTTTTGTCAATCTTATGGGCTTTTGTGACAAGTGTTACAAAATCCTCTTTCGTGGGATTCTCGAGAGATTCATAGAGTTCGTAGAGTTTGGTACGTCGCTCACCCCACTTTGATAAGTCATCTGCGATAGCCCGATAGTCATCCTTGGTATTGATGACGACCTCTGTAATGATTTCAGGATTTCCGATATAGTCATCCATATCATCATTAACAATATCCTGAGCAACGGTATGGGTCGGTTTTCTATTATTCTGTACGTAATCAATCAACTGTTCTTTGCAATGGAGCCTATCAAGTCTATCAGAGAAGGCAGATGCATACATAGTAGGAAGGGCTTCTGTCAGTTTGCTCCCCCAATGTCGCTGCCACGGGCTTGTATTTAAGACGGACTTCGGCAACCAGATTCTGACTTGCTTTCTTTTTTGCTCAGGGTTTTCAATTTCTGATTTGATTTCATTCTTTGCTTCTTCCTTGGTCATCTCTTGTAATTCGTCTACTGCCTTGAAATCAATATACTCAACAGAATGACCTTCTATCTTGTTCTCAATAGAGTCAATACGGTCTTTGACCTCGTCATAAGTAAATAATAGACATTCATATGCTAGAACTCCTTGAGAGAGCTTTCTGTTTCTCTCAGATGCAACATATTTCACCCCTTCATGGACCCATTTGGGCATTGTCGCTCGCTTATCATTACTTTCTGTCCCATGTAGCATCGTCTTGGTAGGAAGACGAGTAGTATCAATATGAGATGCTTTATATTCCTCGTCAGAGGTGTTATCAGCCATATTACGCATGAGTACGTGTTCTCAGCCTAAATGTTCCATGATTAACTATCGTAGACGCAAACAATTGTGTGGAGAGTACTCAGTAGACATGGTCAAGTATAGTAAACGACGTAGAGGTGTCACTCAGATATTTTTGTTTATGCTGTTTCGAGAAAAGTGTGAAAGGCAAATATATGACGCAGCTAAGACTGGTTTAAAATAAACGAGAGGTTCTTTACTGGCATTTAGTGATTATATGATTGAACGGTGGAATGGGGACTCCTGATGTAGTTAATACTAATTGTAATTCTAACTATACAATTAATCACGGTTCTTTTCTTCTTTTTGTACCGCTGCTTCTTCTGGTCACGATGTTCCCGTCCGCCAATTACCACGAGTGCCAATTGTATAGTCAGTTATACAATTAGCACGATGTGGTGGTCTCTGTCTGTGCATGATGAGTACAATTAGGATTCTGCCCCGTTTCTCTAGAAATCACTGTTTATTCCAAGCTGAACTAGAACCACCGTTATACACGCTATATCTACGGTTTCACTCTATATTTGATTTAGGGCTATACTCTCTTCTTGCCCATAGCCAGAAGAAAAAAGTTTTTGCGGCTATTCCTCAGAGAGCCAGTTACTACGTTAGACGAGTTCGAGATACTATTGGTGTGAACAAGTGGCTGCTGCTTGTGTACGGGCTCATTCGTTTTTCTCTTTCATAGATTCAATCTCATCTTCATATCCCAATTTCCTAAGTATCTCCTCGAGGTCTTCTCTAACTTGGTCTATTTGATACAGGAGTCCTTCTATTTCTTCTTCCCCTTTCTTACTACCGTCCATATATCAAATATGTGTACTAAACCCTAAAGAAGTAGTCAAGCGCATATCATGCGCTTGTTGTCGGTCTCGGTCTTTGCGGCGGAGTACTCCTTTAACCGTTGCAATTATTGTGTGGGATATGACGCAGTCTAGAAATATCACTCATCGGATTTCGCAACGGCAGAAGCAGATATTGCTCACATTGTACGTGTACGGCGAGTCTCGCCTTAGCAAAGTCCATCAAAAAGGGCAATTTGACGCCTCAAAGGACACACTCCGTCGTGAGCTTGATGACCTCTACCAAGAGGAGTACGTCGAAATTGATACTGAAGAAGTCGGCGGCTCAGCTAATCCAGCAAATCTCTATTCACTCACATCCAGAGGCAACAAATACTGTCACACGGTCTCGGTGTCAAACAAAAACCAGACAGTCCTCGAGAGACTCGACGACCTCGAGCGCAAGGTTGCTGAACTAAAAGCTGAAAATCAATCAGTCAAGGAGGACGTAGAGTGGTTGAAAGAGCATGCAGGAGCGAGTGAGCACTATCTGAAGCAGCTTGCCAAGGCTGTGGAGGACGAACTTGATGTTACTATTGACTCGTGGTCTCCCGATTAGATATCGTCTCGCAGCGATTTCGGCGGCACTTCGAATTCAGGATGGTCACCAATGTACCCCATCGGATGTGGTGTCGTGGTCTCGAGATACATATATTCCTTACCCTCGTCAGTGAACGTACACGGTTTCGCTCCGAGCGTTCCAACTCTTCGCGTTCGAGTATCACTAGTCACCTTCTCAATCTCCAAGTCGTCAAACGCGACACCAATGGAAACGTGGCCAACGGTACTCTGGTTATTCCAGTTAAACCACGTGATGTCATTGAAGACTGCTTCAGACACATCGAAATTAAATGGGTCTTGCTGGAGAAGCGCCTCACCAAGAATGGTGAAGTCCTTACAGTCCCCAACGCCGAGCGCAAGCGTCAATACTGGGTGATTGGTCCCTGGCATCATCGTAACATCATTATTAGGTGAGCCAGGTCCTTCGGACGCTCCACCCATAGAGTAACCTAAGTACTGAACAAAGTCTGCAACGACTCGAATCTGCTCTGTGGGACTTGTTGCATTAATCTGCTCACACACGCCTCCGAGTTTCGATGCGACCTCTTGGACCTTCTCGTGATTCATAGCTGATTCAGTGTGAATCATGTCCCACACTTCATGCGAATCGTTCTTTGAATCACGCAGGATTTCTTCCTTCTGCTCTCGGATATCTGGTAGCGTATCCAAGTCAACTTCATAGTAGATACTCCACGGGTTCTGAATTGGACTCCGAAGGTAGTGTGGGTATCCGCTCGAGATTAGTGAAGCACCATCACTAAAGTGTCTGCCCAACTGACTAGCTTTATCAGCGATTTCACTGTATTTGTCGCTGTATAGCCCGTAGTTCGAAACGCGGGTAATCTGTGCGGTCTTTACACGGGTTTCGAAGTCTGTCCCAATCTCTGAGTGATATACGTCGCTACCACTGTACTCAGACGAATTATTGGCAGTGAAACTATCCCCACCCCATGCAGGGTCTTCTGCTGGATATTCGCCATCATGCCAGCGTGGATAGATAAAATCATCTTCACCGACTCGCATGATGTGTGGTGTTCGACCGACTACCTCGCCATCGAACTGAGCATCCTCAAAGTTCGATAGGTCGAGAGCGAAGGTGTAGAGGAACGACTGATACATCGGTGGTTCCTCGCTGAGTTCAAACTCAACTTCATAATAGGGGATATTCTGATACCTTAGTTCTTCAAACTGCCGTGGAAAGTCAACACCTGGTGTGATTTCTACAGTGGAGATGTGGTTCTCTTTATTATCGAGGACTAACTCAGGTCGGACATACGATGGGTCTGGGTCACTAAACCACTCTGTTCGTTCTTCATCGAATCCGACACCAACAGTTCCTTCTGGAGGGATTACGGTATTGAATTCCCATGTTGCAGGAGTTTCTGGTGTGATTGTATTTGAATATGCTTTGATTTTGAAGGATTTCGAATGTTTATTGAGTAAGTTGACACCCAGTGTCAATTTATCTGGTGTAATATCTACGAGGTTGATTACCTCGAAGACCATGTCATCGACAACGCGGGGCTCTTCTTCGGTCTGTGAGTCTGGATTATTTGCAAGGTCTTGGCTGTCTTGACCGTCTCCTAACCTCTCGCTTGCTCCCAATCCGATAATCGGGACGGCACCAACACCAAGTGCTGCAAGGAGATGTCGTCTATTGACCATATCAAAATCTCAAAATTCATATGTTTATTAATCTGGTGATGTATTTGGACTTTCTGGATTGTATACCAGAACAGCATCACCCAATTCGGAGAGTTAATCCACTCTACTCGCTGTCTGTGAGGTGGTCTGCTTCTTCTTCAAGTCGCCGTCTGAATTCGTCATCTTCAAGACCCCGATAGTCGTCACTCACTTCTTCTAACATCGCCTTCCACTGCTGGATTTGCTTTAGGCAGTACTCTCGCGTAGTGAGCCCTGAGCGGTGCGCAATATCTTCGATTTCATCTCTGGGAGGTAGAGCCATATCGCACAATCATGGCGAGTAACATTCAGTTCTTTGGTCTGTTTTCCGCAATGAAGAGACCATAGAAGTGTTGCAAAACCCGAGATGGGAATTGTTCGGTAGCCTACTCGCCTACGGATACACCAATATGAACATATCCACATGAGCAATTATATCTCCCGTCCAGTTCCTCTGACACCTGATTGTGAGATATCTTTCCACCACTGGGACATCGATAATAGAGCTTTCTGACGGTCCAATTGTGTCCCAGCGGATACCGTGGAGGGAGACCGTTGACTTCCTCGTAGTGGTCAAAGCATAGTCTCCACTTCTCGTGGGGATGGCCGTTCTCACTTGAGAGAGCGCTCACTGCAAGATGCGTGCAGCCATCAGCTTGGCAAATTGGATGGATAGGAAGCACCTCCAATCCATCAATAGTCGTTGTTTTGCCGTTGATGATAGTGGAGACCTCGTGATGGCACTCATCGCAGAGATGGATTGACTCACTATCAGAGAGGCCTAAGTAATCACCAGAAGGCGTGTTCGGCAGGATATGGTTGTACACTCTCTGGTTAGTTGTGCACCAGTCACAGCTGTCATTATCTCTACTATCAGGAGCTACGTCCGACCGCTGGTATTTGACAGGAGAAGTCTCATCAACAACTGTAACGACGCCTAAGTGTTCTTGGGCTCTCAGGAATTCGGAAGCGCCTTGTTTGCTAACTCCAGCTAACTCAGCGATGTGAGTAGCTGTGAACTCTCCATGCAGATTAAACAATGCAGCTGCTATTCGTTCGCTCGGTGTTAACTGACGATGGTAGTTATGAGATATCATGTATAGAATCACCTTGTTTTGTTGTCCGCGTCGAGAATCAAACTCTACTGTGTTCATCAGGGACGGGCAGTAGAGATGACGGAATGTGGTTATCTATCTACCACACGAGGACAGCCAGCTTCGACGTATTCTCGCAGATTGTTGATTCCCTCATCAACGCTAACTGGCACTGCTCCGTTGATATCATTGCCAACATACACTTCGACTTTGTTCATCATTGCAGGGCCGTCAACACAGTTAAACTCCCAATTAAGGTCCAATACTTGGCCATCAATCTCAACTGTGCTGTAGGAACCAACCGTCTCGTAGCCAGCAGAGGGTGTCATCCAGACTTTGACGGTCAGCCTATCCTCGTTGCTAATCTCTGGCACAACAGCAATCGCGGACGCTCCAGCATCAACCAGCTGGTTCACGAGGTTGTCTATGTCAACTGTCTCTGTTGGTACGGGAGTGGGACTTGCATCGGTCTCGACAAACTCGCGAACGTGATTGATTCCCTCTTCGACCGAGACCTCATCTTGGGCATAGTAACCATCACTATACACAGGGACGCGTCGATGGGTGTGAACCTCTGGGTGGAGGACGTGACCACTCCGAATTGGAAATGGCTCTCCATCAATCTCTACAGCATCATATTCTCTAAGCGCGTTGTGAACGTCTGATTTGTCCCCACCCGCTGGAGTATGGTATTTAAGCTCGAAAAACCCACGAGCAAGTTCGTCTTCACCGACCGCCGCAAAGACTGCATCGGAATCTTGAACCACCTCAGCCACAGTCTCAACTGAGATAGTCTCGAGGTCGTCCTCGGTGAGCAGCTGGTCAGCCTCTGATTCCCACCGATTACACAGTCCTACGACTGCTTCAGCTGCTGTGTCAATATTTGCAGCCTTTCCGTACCAGTCGAGAAACGAGGTGTCGTCAGCACTGCCACTCTCATACTTTCTATATCCTGTAACGATGAACGACTCGTCTTGCTGTGACTCGAGACGAACCCACACGGGTAGTTCTCCTGTTTGAACTACAAGGCCCTTCGAGTCCGTTTCAACGGTCCACAGACCGTCAAGCTGTTTTTGTACTTTCTGTTCGACATTGTCGGACATCTTATTTCCTAGCATCGGCCTAAATACCGCTGAGGACGGTCTATTATTAAATCTTTTGGCCAAAATACACTTTTCATACTGATTTCAAACGCATTTATTGAGAAAGGTAGCGGAAAGTACTTGTGAATGTAATAATAATGCTAGCTATACAAGCTATGGGTCAGAATGTCTACCTCAAAGATGAGCCCTATAATCTTCTTCAGTCAATGCAAAGCAACATGTCGGATTACTCGCAAAGTGAACTCATCCAAAGGGCTCTCAAAGAGTTTGATGAGGCCGATAATGTGGAAAGAGAAGAGGAACGTCATGAGCTGTTATTTCCTCGGTTTACTATCTCACCAGTCTCTCGTGTAAAGATAAATAGCAACGAAGAGCTTGATGCACCCGAACAGATTGGTGAGTGGGAGCGGTACACCGCTCAATATCCACCAGACGCACCTGGGAGAGAGATATCACTCGCTTATGAGAGTGACAATTCTCGTGTTGGACTAATCGACCCCGAAGAAGAGTATGTGGTAAGGAAAACAGAGAGAGGTACTGAGAACGTGATATCTGAACAAGAGTTCGACAATCTCTCTGCTGCGATGAGTGAACTAAATGCTCATCTTGCGCCTCTTGATGATACACCAGTTACCCATCGAGAGTACCAGATATGGTGGCTCACGGACGACTATTCATACAAGGAAGCAGCGGAATTGCTGGATATCGGGATAGAAACTGTCCGTACCCACATGACGAACTTGTCTGCGAAACGGAAAGATGCAGAAAAGACGGTCGGACTACTGATTAAAGACGAGTATCGACCGTGTGGGGATTCCCTGTGATAGTCTACTTGTATTAGAAATACTCAGAATTCAACTGAGAAACTTCGTGAAGGAGTACTTGAAACGCATCTTTTTTTGAATTCTCATTGAGACCATAATCAGGCTCCGCCTGATGCATATCTCCTCCATGATAATCTGTATACACTACTGCTTGCCAGATATCCTCTGTTGCTCGTACTACTCTAACTAACACATCACCACGTCGCCAGTTGTCAGCATATTCACTAGCATTCGTGTATTTCCACTCACTGAGTTCTGGAGCACTCTTTTGTATTTCAACCATGCCTCTCACTAATTTCTTGTTTGTATTAAAATCCCCGATTATATATGAAAATAAGACAAAGTGAGACATTTGCTTATGAATTTTTGGGTGTTGTATGCTCGAGGGCAGGTAAAAATGCTCAGAACCTAATTCCTGAGTTCTCTCAGTGAGTCAGTTAGTTGCTCAAACACCTCGTTGTCAAGACCTCGGTGGTCCTCGGAGACCTCTTGCAGCAGGGAACTCACTCATCAATCTGAGTTCGTGATACACCAGATGGAAAGTTAGTCAGAAAACCTATACATCAAAAGCGCTTGTTTCCGATTAGTGGTGAAAGCAGATGCCTGAGTGCCAAAATTGCGGTACACACGTCACTGAGCAATACGCTCGCGTGTTCACCCCAGACGAGGTCGATGAGCCTCGAGTTTGTCCGCAGTGTCCTGATAAGCTACGAGACGGTGCAAACATCCGTGAAGCTAAATCAACACGACGGCAATAGAGTGACAAAAAACTTCACTCACTCGGCTTATTCGAGACCATAGAGTTCTCGACGGTCTTCTTCAGTGGTTGCGCGACGAATCGTAGTTCGGGCAACGTCTAACATGTGTGCCGCTTTACTCTGCGAGAGGTCTCCTTCATCGACGAGTTCAAGCACAGAGCAAATTCGGTCAAAGTCCTCTGTTGGATAGAGGTTGCCGTTCTCTTTTTCATAACCAAGTGGTGCTCGACCCCACTTGTGACCGTTCTCGCGCATTTGCCTGATAGTTTCTTTTGTTCGTTGCTGCGTAATCTTGGCCTCAAGCTCAGCAAAGATACCAAGCATCTGGAGCATTGCTCGGTTGTAGGGGTCCTCATCATCTGGCTTAAAGTCCAGACTCTCTCGAGTGAAGTGGACGGCAGTTCCATTTTCTTCACACAGCTCGATGAAATCGCTGAGGTCTCGGATAGAGCGAGCAACGCGACTTACCGAGGTCGTCACTACAGCATTGATGTTACCCTCTTCAACTTCGTTCTTCAGCTCTTGGAACTGCTCCCGACCGACGGTCGTTGTCCCTGTCCAGATATCGGCATATTCTCGAGTGCTCACGTCTGGATATTTCCTCGCAACGAAATCCGTCACTTCTGCTCGGTGAGTGGCGGGGTCTTGGTCCTCAGTCGAGACACGGACATAAATTGCTATAGTCTCATGTGTTAGTTCATTTGTTTGTTCTAGTGATTTGCTCATGCTCTATGTTCGGGGCTAATTGAATGTAAAGACTGTGCCTTTCGTCCATTGACAAAGACCCCCGAACGGTTACAGTCGAAAAAAGCCCCGAAAGCGTCCATGAGTTATCGTACAGAACGTTGCAGGCACTCAATTAGACGCCAACTTCTGAACTCTCTCCCACATCTCCGAGAACACGTAGCGGACTGTTTGTCAAGACCTGGAACAGCGCTTATGCAACTCGGGAAATAAATAACTGACATGATTCGAGAAGATACGAAAATAATGTATGAACTTATTGAGGAGCGAAAATGGAATGGCGACTCTGATTGGGTCAGTAAAGATGGACTCTACGAGACCTTAGAAAACCGTGGATGGGGTGAGTATCGTATTCTTGATGCAGAGAACCAACTATTTGAGGAGATGTTAGTAGAGGAGAGTCTTGATGCAGATTGTTTACGAACAATTGGTAGTCTACCTGATGAGTGATTTCCAGTTCAGGAATTTAATATTTGAACTGGAGTTGAGTTGTAGCATCTACCAGCCTATCTAAATAAGTGGGCTAAGTACTATAGTTGGATTTAATATACCTAAGTTTAGATAACATGAACGTACTCGGGGTGCGCTAAGTGCCAAACATCATCTGGCGGACGGTCGTTCGTGGAGTCTACAAACAATTCGGGCTGGATTCGCCATACTCAGCAAAAGAGTACGGGGTCAACTGGACCAAACAACGACGCAAGTGTCTTGAACGAGATAACTACACCTGTCGTGTTTGTAAGACTCCTGACAGTGACCTTAACCGCGAACCAGCCGTTCACCACATTACCCCGCGTAATTCGTTCGATGGTGAACCCCTGGAAATGAACGCACTGGAGAACCTCATCACGCTCTGTCCCTCCTGTCATGGGCGGTTTGAGCGACGGTTCACAGACTGCTCTCCAGATGAGTTCGCTGAAAAGGCAAAGGAGAATATGTAGAAATGGTTGATGTGACAAAACTCAACGTACAATGTACGTCGTGCAGTAGTATCGTGAGTCCCAGTGGACCGAAGTACAAACTACATCTGACTCTGCTCGGAGCGTTCTTCCTGGGAGCACTCGGTTTCGCTATCGGAGGTGTTATCGGTATCGCTACAGCTGGTGCTGGCATAACTGCAACAGTCCCACTAACAATTATTGGACTCGTTATGGGCTATTCTGGCGGGTCGTTCCTCGCCAAGTTGCATGATGGTGTCTCCTGTCCAAAGTGTGGTAACCAATTCGGAGGTGTTCTTCCGTGGCGGTAGATTCGATGGGTTACGAGACCTACGTAGACGAGGTTCGAAATAAACTCCGCAGTGAAGGGTTCGAAGAAGTCGAGAGCATTGAGGACGACCGATTTACGAATACACTGGCCAAGCGCGAGAAAGGGCTCAAGGTCGGAATGCTGAATATGATGGCGACGGTCGTCGATGCAGAGGGTCTACGAAGTGGAGACCTTCGAGTCTATACTGATGACTTCCGCGAGCTGCTCGGTGATGAGTCCTACGCCAAATTCGGAGTCGGCGAGAACATGTTTGGCTACGTTGTATTCGCCGTCGCCAACCCAGATGATGAACTTCTTGATTGGTATGAGGGCTACGACGTGCGGACGCGAAACTCCCACGTGTTCCCACTAATCTACGACTTAGAGGCGGAGAAAGTCCACACCCACTCTGTCCCGAAGCTTAAGGGACGCCGCCTGTTCAAGAAGCAAAAGAAAGACGCTGAGGACTTCTTTGACCTCAGCGATAGCAGTAGCGGCGGCCTGCTCGGATGATGAACAGACAGTAATTCTTTCACGGGTGCGCCCTACTCGTTGAGGTCAAGTCGGCCAAATGTAATAAACAGTACGACGAGCAGTAAGGGTTGGTCCACCAAGGGGAGCCATGTCGGGAGAAAGGCAGCCTCAATCATCATGCCGAAACCGATAGCTCCCCCAGAAAGGACATAGAGGAAGCCAGCGGCGGTAAATATTCCAATAGCTAATGAGGAACAGGAAATACCGTAGTGAGTTCTTGCTCACGGTCTCACATCCCTCAAATCCGAGGTATTAAGACGAATAACCATCTGGATGAATCAAATATGGAGAAGGTTTCATTAGCTGAGACATTAGAGAAAGACATAGATTCGGCAGTAGATTATGAAATCACGGTTGCTGCCCTCCTCGCTACTGCTCTTTTGATTAGGCCAGATGTCAGCCAAGTCTTGACGGTACCAACTCTCGGTGCTGCGCTCCTGCTATTGCTACTCACACTACTCCGCCGAATGGCCTTAATAAACCCGTTCTCGAACAAGCAATGGATTCTCTCTCGGACCTCTCCTATATTAGTCGTCACTACCACGTACTCGCTCCTCTACCTCTCCCTCGTTGTCGGAGTCTTCCTTTCTGCATTCGTGCCCGTTAATCACTTTTATATAGCGATGTTCTTCTTCGTCGTTGGTGCTCTAATAGCTGTAATAATCTACGAGATTTTGTATCGAGATTTCTTCTTATTGATGGCTCTCCATGTATGGAATATCCATCTGAATTCGCGGGGAACTCCGCTCAGCAACTGGATTTTGGAGATGTCCAAGATGTTTCTTGAGAGGTCTGTCTTACCAGAGGACGAATACCCCCCTCAGGCTTGCCGCATTCGGGATACAGGTCTAGCAGATACTGACGAGATAGGGTCAGGAAAACGTGTTGGGTCCTACCTTGGCGTCGTCTTTGGGGGAGTAGCGTTTATAGGCGTATTTTTCCTGCCAATGGCCCTAGCGATATTTATTCTTCCAACACCACCAGACATTCAAATTATAAAGATAGGGATTCTGTCGCTGCTCTTTGCGCTTTCGACGAACTATAGCATCGTCTCAACACGCTTCCTCTACGGGAGATACGGGCGAGATGACTTTGGAGAGTTATCATCCAACAAATGGAGATACATCCAGTACTCGCTGATAGTGTACCTCCTCTTTGGGGCACACTATGCATACGAGCAGGGATTCATCACCAGTCTCAATTGAAGACCTTGCCTCGTTGAATCGAAAGTGACTGACCTACGACTCCCTTGCATCCTTTGCCTCGGTCGCGGGGATATACGCGTGCTCACCGTACAATGTATAGTATAGCCCGTCTACGGCGTAGAGGGGTTTGACCGTCTCTTTAACGAGGTCGTCGCCAAATCCACTCAGCGTGTAGCGTTCGTCTATATCGTGTGCAAGAGCATTCCGTCGAGACACGACGTGGTCAATATCGTCCTTGAGGTCATCTGCTATTATGTCTTCTTCGTGCAGTCGTTCAACCACGGTCTTCAGCTTCATCTCGGACACGTTCTTGTCCTCCGTGTGGAGTTCTTCCTTCTTGGCAATCTGCACAGCTATATCATCGATGAACTCACGAGCGAGAGTGTATGCTATCAGTAGGAACGTTCCGGCGACGTAACGAGCGTTAAACTCTGCAATCTCTTCTGCGCCGAATTCTTCTATCTCAAGGTCTTCAGCTGTCGTCAACTCCTCTTCTCGTATCTCTTCGTACTGGTCGCACGCGACACGGATGTTTCGCTGAATCTCGACGATAGCGACCCAACGCTTATCTGCGCGTCCTAAGTCGCGGGTGAAGATGTATAGAGGCAGACGGTCCTCCACCAAGTGAGCGTACTCCGCACTATCTCGCGGGATGCCGTTTTCTGCTGCAAAATAATCGATGTAGTCGAAAAACGTGAGCCGCTCTGAATCCTCTCCACTCGGCATACATAGAGATAGCCTGTGATTGTGTTAAGATTTCGGCCCATCGTCTACCAAACATTCACATCGGCTGCGTACGCCTCGACCTATATGGACGACGACGAGGAGACCATTGCTGAACAGTTCGAGGCGGTACATCAGTACTTAGACATCGCGGACCGGACTCTGGACTCACTCACCTGCGACCTCCACGAGGAGATTAACAGCGTCGTGGATGACACGGAAGTGGATGTCGAGTACGACCTCAACACGGGCTCGTTCGAGGCACACCTCCCGGTTGATGAAATTACTGCGCGTATCAACCGCCGCCTTGACCCGCCATTCCTCGTTCGAGCAGAGGGTACAAAACTTGTGGTTGAGGACATCCGAAGGATGGCAGACGTTGAGATTGAGGAGTTCGAACACCAGTTAACGGGAGAGAACCAGATGAGGGGAGTCAAGGGCGTTGTATCATCTGTAGCAGAATACCATGACGATGGGGCACCACTGGAAGAGGTACTCACTCTCCTCGAATACGCGGGATTGAGTCGAAGCAAAGCTGAACACGAGATTCAGAAGCTCAAAGAGAAGGGGGAGGTCTACGAACCAGCCATCGACGTTCTGCGGACCACGTGATTAACTCGGTTGGTGATTATACGCGCACGGGCGGCCATCCTCTCCATCGTGTTGGAGGTCTACAATCAATTCTGTCATCGATTCATTCGGAGATTCGATGTAATAGTAGTCCTTATCACTGGTCTTGCACCATCCCTTGGCCAAGTCGTCCCACCAGTATTCCACGAGGGCAGACCCAATCCCCTGCCGTCGATATGGTTCTCGTATGAAGAGCTGTCGAAGGACCATCTCGTCATTCCGAGCGGGGCCCCAGAGGAGGTATCCAACTGCTTCTCCATCATCTAAAACAAGATGCGGGTAGTGGTGTCCGATATTGTAGGTACCAATCCCGTTCTTGTGGTCTTTTGCCTCTCGATTTAGCAGGTAGGCAGTCAGATGAGTCCGCGTAAACTCGTCTGCATCCTCGCGGACTACCTCGTACGTTCTGTCCCCCACTTCGAGCGTAGATTTGGTGATGGGCTCGCTGATGAGGTAAAGGAGGGTAGTCGGCTGGTGAAGGCCCCCGTCCCACCGAATTTGGAGATTGTTCCAGCAGGACTGGCATACCCACCTGTCGAGATAGTATCCGGCAGCGTTGTCGGATGTAAGTCGAGTAACTGACTTACAGCGATTGCAGCGGACTCGAATCCCGTCGTCGTCCAATCCTCGGTCTTCGATAATCTCGGACCCCTTCAGAACACTGAACTCACTCCCATCAACCATATCCTCCTTGGTTGTTCCTACCTGTTAATCAAATTCAGGGTCTCGTCGGTTGCCTAACGTCCCGACCGACCGAACGCCGCTACGAAGATGGACAGTAGGGCCAATCCTCCGGGGATGAGCAATGGGAGATTGCCTGATAGCGTATCTGATATTGCACGCTGCTGAGTGTACAGGTCGTCTCCTGGTTCGAGTACGATAACTGAGGCCTCCAAGTATGTTGTCAGCAGGACTGCAACACATGAGACGACTCCAATGACGATAACTGATAGAACGAAATTGAACGCTGCATCTCTAGTCACGGGTCGTCCTCTTCTGTCTCGTCAGCCGAGGTATCCTCTCGAACATCAAGGAAATCATCCAGTGTCGTCATCTCGTGTTCAACCTCTTCCACGGTCTCCTCTGACACCTTTTCGAGGTGTTTTCGAAGTCGCCTCACTGATTTAAGCGTAAGCTCTCCGACTGTGTATAGCGACAGAGCGTCCATTGTTAGGGCTTTGACTCGCTCCGAGTCAGACTGATAGAGTTCGTCAGGGTCTGCAACGACCACGTCCCATGTGGCGTTCGCCCTCTCCACTTCTTCAATGCTCTCCATGAGTTCTGGGTCGCGGCTCGTGAGTTTCTCCATCTCGCCTGCGGCTGGCCCCTCGACGATAATCTGCAGAGAGAACTCACCTGGCTTCTCGAATGTAGGGTTGAACGTCCACTCGGTCTCGACTGGGTGGACCTTATCGGTTGCCCCCAATTCGCCATCTGCGAGCAGTTTCGCTCCTTTTGGACCTGGACCGGTGAACTCTACGGCGAAATCAATTGACTCTCCCTGCAAGACCATGATACGGTCTTTGTCTGGTGATTTCGATGGCAATATACCATCATGTACTCATAAATCAGTGTTAAAATACGGGTAGCTGACCGCTCTTACTTGAACTCCGAACTCTCGAGTATGGTTACTTGCATCGTATGACACAGTTCGCCACGAACTCTGAAAAGAATTTAGGTGTGTATTGGACGCAAAAATAACACAATATAACCCTAGAAGAAAATATTATTTAACTCTGAGACGTTATATCAGTAATACCTGTTATGCACTATACCGCGGCTGGTGGGTCACCAATTGTTCCTCTCAAGAGACAGGAAACACTCCAAGACCAGGTGAAGGAGGTCGTTGAACGAATTCCGAGCGAGGTCTGGTCGGAAAACCGCGAAATCCATCCGTTCATGCAAGATGCGAGCCCGTGGACAATCGCACTTGAGTGCCTACCGTTCTGCACGGGTGAGCTGAAAACAGATGCTGTCTACGTACTCGAGTGTATGCCGAACTCGGAGTACATGCATACTCTGCTCCGCCACTTTTCAAATTACAATAAGCCGTGGACTGGCGAGGTTGAGGGGTCTCGTCGCCTCGTCTATGTCGGAATGACTACTAACCTACTCCGCCGTCTTGATGAACATCTGAATTACCGTGGTGATAAAGGAGCACACTTTACCACAGTGTTCCGTCCAATACGTATCTTAGATGTATCGTGGTATCATTCAGCCAGTGAAGCCGCAAAAGCTGAGAGATTAATCGCAGAGAAGCTTCGGGAGCGGTTCCCTGATGACTACATATACTGCTCTGTTGAACAGCGATCTAATCAGCCGATATCACTGGCTTAGAAGGATGAAGCCGAGGAATTCGATTCTGTCCTATGGAAATCGATATCCTCGAC
>Ga0207733_100142_pt1 | contig 70004 bp, 80 predicted proteins | sample A23P3SouthBayCA_FD_187735 | JGI IMG/M metagenome (GOLD analysis project Ga0207733, IMG submission 187735) | Aerobic enrichment media microbial communities from Eden Landing Ponds, California, USA - A23 P3 (SPAdes) | ecosystem: Environmental > Aquatic > Marine > Unclassified | place: Emeryville...
GGGAGCGTACGCGATTCACGCCCGCCCTGTTCGGTCCTCGGGTCCGACAGGGCGTCGGAACACTCGTCCCTCACGGGAAGGGCGGGACTCTCTCGCTGTCACAGGTAGAGCACCGTCACCCCACCGGCTGCGAGCCCGAGTCCGAGCACCGAGACGATGCTGAGCGTCGCGACGACGACGATCGTAAGCAGGTTCAGTTGGAGCGTCGTGCCGGTGATGAGGATCATCACGACACGACCAGGATGATCGTCGAGGTAATGAACGTTCGGACGATCTTTGCGACGCCTTTCAACAGCGCCACGGGTGCGAACCCGAACGGCGTCATCACGTGACGCTCGAGGGTTCCCCACTGGACCTCGCTCGCGATGTCGTTCGAGATCGAGGAGTACGCGCCCACCGACAGCGTCCACAGGAAGTAGCCGACGATGATCCCCTCGATCGAGTCGGTCAACGCTTGTCCGGCGATCATCTGTCCGCCATAGAAGAGGACGCCGAAGAAGAACACCGAGATGACGATGCCGCCGATCGCGTTGGCGGGATAACGGACGAAGATCAGAAATTCGCGGGAGAGCACTGCCCGCGCGAGGTGATAGTAACCGGCCGACCGCGGCGTTTCATCCGTTCTCTGCTGGCTGGCCATTATCGGTCCCTCCCGGCCGTCAAGTCGACGAAGACGTCCTCGAGATCCGGTTCGATCGTTCGGACGCCCTCAAGGGAGACATCTTCGGCGCGGAGATGGGCCAACAGCGCGTACAGCCCATCGCTGTCCGTCGTCACGGTGATCCGGTGCCCTCGCTCGCGCGGTTCGACGCTGAGCGTCTCGAAGCGCTCCTCGAGGGTCGAGACGATGGCCGAATCGAGATCGCGACTCGTAATCTCGATGGAGTGTAGATCGGTGCCTGACAGCAGCGCGTCGACGGTCTCGTCCGCGATGATCTCGCCGTTGGACATAATGAGGACGCGGTCACACACCGTCTCGACGACATCCATGTCGTGGCTGCTGAGCACGACGGTGAGAGCTTCTTCCTCGACGAGGCGTCGCAGTTCCCGCTGGAGCGTTCGCGAACTCTCGATATCCAGCCCCAGCGTCGGCTCGTCGAGGAACACGACCTCGGCACCGCCAGCGAGGACGCTGGCCAACGAGACTTTTTGTTTCATCCCTCGCGACAACTCACGAACGGGAACGTCCGCTTTCTCCGCAAGTCCCAACTGTGTCAGAAGCCGCTCGTGGCGCCCGCGAACCGAATCCGGGTCGACGCCGCTAATCGTCGCGAAGTACCGCAGGTTCTCCCTGACGGTCAACCGCCAGTAGTCGTTCCGGGCTCCCTCGAGCATCGCATCAACGTGCGCGTACGCGTCTCGAGGGCGTTCATAGACATCGACGCCGCCGATCCGAACGGCCCCCTCGTCTGGAAGCACCATGCCCAGAATCGACTTGATGAGCGTCGTTTTTCCGGCGCCATTCGGTCCTAACAGACCGACAATCGAGCCGGTTTCGATGTCGAAGGAAACGTCGTCGATGGCGAGAACGGACTCCGTTCCGTCGCCGAAGCGCTTTCGCAGACCAGTATCTGAAACAGCGATGCCGCTGTCCTCCGTCGACGGTGTGTTAACACGGAAAGCGCGGTCCGACAGCGGATCGTTTCCCTCGCTGCGGGTCCCTTCGCCGAGCGACAGCCGATCGGCGGTGCTCACGGCTGATCGGTCACCGGGACGGTGATCGACGGGTTCACCGTTCGACTGCCTCTCGTTTTCTCGCGCGGTCACGAGCGCTACTTAAGTACCCAAGTTACAAAAGTGCGAGGCCAACGCCTTCGACAGCAGTCGCTACGTTTTGGGGTGGCTGCTGTACGAACGGCCTCGTTGAGACGTACTGTTGAGAGCCAACAGACATCATCGATCAGAAGCTGGCGTGGTGCCCCGTTCGGTGGTGGTGGGTCCACTGAAGGGGATCAGCGATCGCGTTTCAGTCGAGACTCGGCTCAGTCGGTCTCAGAGTTCCTCGAGCCACCCGAAGGACACGTCTTCGTCGTCGATCGAGCCGACGTATGGCTTCACGTCGATGACGGGTGTTCCGTCGACGAGGTCGAGTCCCTTGACGTGCAGCGTCGTTCCGTCGCGCTCGAGCAACTCGACGGTGGTCTGGGCGAGCGGGTTCGGTCGGTGGGGACTCCGCGTCGCGAAAGTTCCGACCTCGAGGTCGTCTGCGTGTGGCGGTCGCGCGGTCGAGCGGTACTCGTCGATTTCGTCCAAATGGGCGAAGACGACGATGTGTGAGAAGTCGTCGATACCCTCGAGGCCGTCCTCGTAGTCGTCCTCGAGGACGATTTCGCCGGTCGTCTCGTCGACCGCGTCGTGGTCGACGGCTGCGGGGGAGTCATACGGTGAGCGAACGTGTCCGATTGGAGTGAACGTGATTGTCATAGGTGTCGTGTGTCTGTGAGTGGAATGGGTTACTGTGCGTGCGATTCTGGAGAGCGGCCTGTCTTCGAGACCGACAGTACTGCGGCGGCTGCGACGAGCGGGAACACCGCAAGCACGCCAAAGAGCAGCGAGTAGGAACTGCTCGAGAGGAGCCAGCCGGCCAGTGAGGCACCGAGCGCGCCGATCCCGAAGTTGACGGTAAAGACGAGCCCGAAGCCGATGCCCTGTCCTGCATCGGGCGTGTGTTTCGCGACGAGGGACGATTGGAGCGGCGCGAGCGTAAAGAGGAGGGCACCGAAGACGAGTCCGACCCCGATGACGGCGGTGCCGGAGAGCCCGCCGAGCGCGAGCAGTGCGAGACTCGTCGCGGCGAAGACGCCGAGCAGGACGCGCTCGATCTCGAAGCGTTCGCCGAGGTGGCCGCCGACGATCTGGCCGACCGAGCCAGTCAGCAGGATCAGCGAGTAGAGCCACTGTCCCGCACCGACGGATGCCCCGGCGAGGTCCAGACTCGGCAACGACGACAGCGTGTCGATGAACTGTGGGAGGAAGGTCAGCGTGCCGCGGTAGTAGATCCCCGCGAACACGTAGACGGCGATAATCCCAAGGAAGACGGGAGTGACGAGCGCACGGAGCTGGATGAGAACGTCACCGATCGAGTGCGACGACGCCGTGTGGTCGTTCGTGTCCGAGGGGCCACGGATCGCAAAGAGCACGCCGAACCCCAGCAGTGGGACCGCGAGCAGTCCAAGCACGGTCCGCCAATCGCTGACTGCGAGTCCGGCGGTGATGAGCAGCGGCCCGATGCCGATCCCGAGATTCGCGCCGATGCCGTGGTAGGCAAAGCCCTTGCTTGGTGCCTCCGCCTCGCGGCTGATGAAAGCAAGCGCTGGCGGGTGGTAGAACCCGGCACCGACGCCTGCCAGCGCGACCACGACTGCTAACGCCGCAAACGAATCGATGAACGGAACAGCCAGGAACACCCCACCGGTCAACAACAAGAAGCCGGTGATCACCGTGTCCGCGCCGAACCGATCGCTGAGAATGCCTGATGGAAGCGCCATGGCACCGTACAATCCGGTCATGAGCGTGACGAGCAGTCCCAGTTCGTACGTCGTTACCTGGAACTCGGTGATCCAGATGGGGATAAACAGTGGAATCGAGAGGATGACGAGGTGATCGAGTGCATGTGCCCCCGTCGTATAGCCGATGAGCCGCTGGTCCGCTGCCGGGACGCCACGCGCGTCAAAGAGGTCTCGTATCGTGTGTCTGAGTCGCATTAGTCTTGTATTCGCCACGCAATTATTATTCCACCCTCGATCGTTAATAGCACCTTCGATACCGGAGACAGCTGCACCCCTCGAGAGGTGACACTACCTGCATTGAAATGGCCTCTTCTGGCGGTTATCGGCCTCACAGTGAAGTGGCCAACCTCGTGTGAGCAAACACACAGCTACTGTGAGACAACGGGACTGCCGACCATCTCGTACCGTTTTGCCTGTGGTATTTACAATAACCAACAATATTTCGCGGAGGCGAGAGCGACACACCGCCGATGGCAGCTGACCGACAGTCTCGACCGCGGGCACCCGCGAGACAGTCCTGACTGCAGGCATCCGCGACGGTCCGGTAAGGACGATTGCCCGAATGGTAATTCACTTCAACACGCCACACCGAGTAGGCGTATGAGCACCGTCTCGTCTCCACCGGAGGAAACGCTCGCCTCCATCGTCATCGTCGACTACGGGCTGGGAAACCTCCGTAGCGTCACTCGAGGCCTCGAGCGTGCGGGTGCCGACGTCGAGATCACCGACGACCCTACCGCCTTTGCCGCGGCCGACGGCGTCGTCCTCCCAGGGGTCGGCGCGTTCCGCGAGGGCGTCGAGAACGCCGATCCGCTTCGCGAGGACCTCCTCGAGGTCGCCGAGAGTGGCACACCGCTCTTCGGCATCTGTCTCGGCATGCAGATGCTGCTCACGACGAGCGAGGAAGGCGAAACCGACGGCGAGTCTGCCGTCCAGGGACTGGATCTGATCCCCGGGACCAACGTCCGGTTCGCCGAGGGCCAGAAGGTCCCTCACATGGGCTGGAACGAACTCGAGGTCGAACGCGAGCACCCGCTCGTCGAGGGGATCGACGGACAGTACGCCTACTTTGTCCACTCCTACTACGCGGCTCCCGACGACGAGAACGCGGTGGTCGCGACGACGGACTACGAGCGGGAGTTCCCCTCGATCGTCGCGAACGAGGATGGCAACGTCTTCGGCACGCAGTTCCACCCCGAGAAGAGCGGCGAGACCGGGTTACGGATTCTACAGAACTTCGTGGAAATCTGCGCCGAGGAGTAACTCCATCGCATATTCGATTCGTTCTGACTCGAGGTTTTCCGACCAGAGTAACAATACGAGCGGTAGTGACCAATGACGCGAGCAGCGAAGTTGAGCGGGATAGAAGAGACACACCCCACGGTGCCGCTGTAAGACGGCGAAATAGCGACTCTATCGGATGATCTCTGTGGAACAGTTTTGATCGAGTAGAGCGGCGAATTCGGCCACCCTGACGATCAACTCGAAAGACGGTATCGTTAAATATGGCTGGTGTGTCACCGTTCATTGAGTGTTTTGAACGCAGTTACGTACGATCGGTTTCGAACGCAGAACCGCCGTTCGAATCGATAAAGTGGGTTGCAGTCCGTTCTAGCTGTTCGCCCGATCGGACTGGTGAACCCATCATTCGCTCGATCTTTGCTTCCGACCCCCCGTTTCCAGTGACCCGAAACAACCAGGCACTTACAGCGGCATTACGGGGTGTGTGTCTCCGCATACAGCGGCACTGCGGGGTGACCGTCAAGAGACTCCTGCGTCGATTACAGCGGAACTCCGGGGTCCTGTTTCACAAATACAGCGGCACCGTGGGGTGCTTTTTCTGCCGTTTAGGCCCTCAAAATGCAAAATAATGGGAATACAGCGGCACCGCGGTTCGAACAGGTTAAGTGCTCTCCGGGGAATGTCTCCGACAACTGAATGCCTGATTCGATGGATTACTTCGGCAGCGAAAACGAGATCTTCAGGAACAAGGAACTCCTGCAGGTCTCGCACCTCCCCGACGGCGACCGGATCATCGGTCGTGAGGACGAACTAACGGATCTCGCAAACGCGATCAAACCGGCCACGCGTGGGAACACACCCAACAACGTCCTCGTCTACGGGAAAACGGGAACCGGGAAGTCCCTCTGTTCGAAATTCATCACCAACCAGGCCATCGAGCGTGCGAAGGACAATGATGTCTCGATCGGTGTCGCCTACGTCGACTGCCTGCAGGAGTCGACAGAGACACAGGCTGTCCAGTCGGCTGGCCACCAACTCAACGACCAGACGACAACGGATATCTCGATTCCTCACTCGGGGTTGAGCACCTCGGAGTACTATCGACGGCTCTGGCGGATCGTCGATAGTCGATACGACGTCGCGCTGATCATTCTAGATGAAGTGGACAAGATCGAGGACGACGACATCCTGATGCAGCTCTCGCGGGCGGTCGAATCCGGCAAACTCACCGAGAGTACGATCGGCGTCATCGGCATCTCGAACAAGGTTCGCTACAAGGACTCGCTGGATGAGCGGATCAAATCCAGCCTCTGCGAACGGGAGTACGTCTTTTCGCCGTACGACGCGACCCAGATCCGTGAGATTCTGCGATCGCGTTCGGACGCGTTCCACGAGAGCGTCCTCGAGGACGGCGTCATCCCCCGCGTGGCCGCACTCGCTGCCCGTGAACACGGCGACGCCCGGAAGGCAATCGACATTCTCCGCTTTGCTGGCGAGATTGCCGAAGAGAGTGACCTCGAATCCGTCACGGAGGACTGCGTCGATCACGCCCACGAACGTGAGGAAACGAGTCGGCTCGCCGAACTCATCTCCAAGAGTCCGAGTCACGCGAAGCTGGTCCTCGAGGCAATGGCGCTACTCACCCAGCAAAAGGAGGGCGATAACGCACCGGTGACGACGAACGAAGCCTACGACCTCTACAAGCGGCTTTGCGAGCGCGACGAGTCCGACCATCTGAAGCTCCGGCGCGTCCGCGATATCCTCTCGGAACTCGAGTTTCTCTCGATCATCGAGCAGGAACGCAAGTGGGCGGGACGAGGAAAAGGCAATTATATGGAGAATCGGCTGATCGACGATCCGAAGGTCATCATCGCTGCCTGTAACGAGTCCGAGTAGTGTGGTCAGCGGTTCGCTGGGCGAGAGGGTGCTGTCACAGGAACTCGCGCACGTCCGAGTACCACATGTCGTGGTAGTCGACGTGCCCCACCCGCCGTGCGATCGCGACAGCGAGCGAGTGCCAGCAGCGTTCGGTCGGGTCGTCGTCGTCCAGATTGTACTCGCTGTCCTTGCAGGTACAGTTCCCGTCCTCGACGATGTACTCGTCGTCGTAGCCGACGACGATCGTGAAATCGCGGTAGGCTTTCACCCTGTTTTCGCCCACCGCTTCGATGGCGCGAGCCCCACGATCACCGTGAATCCGCGTGATCTCGCTGACGATCTCCGGTGTGAGTTCGCCAGCTTCCTCGAGAGTGGCTTGCCATCGCTCGACGGGATCTGCCTTCGACACGTCCGTGACTGTGCGCCCGACTGTAAAATCGGTTTGGTTGTCCAGCCAGCGTGGCCGCCTGAGATCACACCGTTTTTCGCCTGCTATCGCCGAGACGTGATATGCGCGTCACTGAGGGCGGGGTCGAACTCGAGGTGCCCGGCGAACAGACCGAGGGCATCGAGGAAGCGGTCTTCTACAACCCGCGACAGGAGTTGAACCGGGATCTGACGATCGCGACGCTGCGAGCCTATCGCGAGCGCGAGGAGCGCGCCACGTCGTATCTCGACGCGATGACCGCAAGCGGCGTCCGTGGCGTGCGGGCCGCCGCCGACGGCTGGGACGTCACCTGCTGTGATGTCAACGAGGAAGCGGTCGACCTCGCACGGGCAAACCTCGAGCGAAACGACTGCGAGGCGAGAGTCGAACACCGCAACGTCACCGCCCTCATGCACGAGGAACCGTTCGACGTGATCGATCTGGACCCTTACGGGACGCCGATGCCTTTCGCCGACGCTGCGTTCGCTAACTGCCGGGATCTGGTCTGTGTCACCGCGACCGATACCGCGCCGCTGTGTGGTGCCCACTTCAATAGCGGCGTCCGTTCGTACTCGGCGGTGCCGCGAAACACGGACTACCACGCCGAGATGGGCGTCCGCGTGCTCATCTCCGCGCTCGCGCGCAGCGCCGCCCGCTTCGACGTCGGCATCGAGCCGATCCTGACCCACGCGACCAGCCACTACGTCCGGACGTACCTCGAACTTGAGCACAAGGCCACGTCGGCCGACGCCGCGGTCGACGAGTTAGGCCACCTCTACCACTGCGAAGACTGTCTCTACCGCGAGGCCGACCCCGGCCTGATCGCCGATCCACTCGAGACGTGTCCCCACTGCGACGGGAATCGCATGCTGACTGCCGGACCGGTCTGGCTCGGTCCCGTCCAAAACCCGGACTTCATCGCCGCCGTCCGGGACGAAATTCCCTACACCTTCAACACCGCGCCACAGGCGCGCGAACTCTGTGACACGCTCGCGGCCGAACTCGATGAGCCGACCCACTACGACCAGCACAAGCTCTGTCGGAACTGGGGACTGCCCGCCAACGCGATGGACGACTTCCTCGCCGACCTCCGCGAAGCCGGCTACGCGGCCTCGAGAGCCCACTATGGCGGAACGACGTTCAAAACGGACGCGAACGTCGGTGAGATTCGCGCGGCGACCGAAGACAGCCTCGAGTAAGTCACTCGAGATCGGCGTACAGCGCTACTAAGCCCCAGTCGGGACAGCGGTAGTCGTCCATGGCTGCAGATATAGTATCATATCAATAAAATTTGGTTTTTTGCGGATCAGCAATTTCCGAGCACCGACAACTCAGGGTGCAGCGTCCGTCGAAGCGACCGGCTACAGCACAGCCATCCCGCTCGTCCGCCACTGCAGCGCGTATGGGTTTACATAACGGTCTGTTCGGTGGCTGTGGCGTGCGATTACATATTGTCGGGCAACTCGAAACGAGAATTGTGACCGATCACGGATGGGGACTCGAGCTCGTGGGGCGGGCCGTTCGGCTCGCAAGAGACGAGCAGTTGACGCTGCTTGCTGCTGGTGTCGCGTTCTACGGCTTTCTCTCGCTTGTGCCGCTGACGCTGCTGGCGATCGGGATCGCGGCGTCGATCGGCGGTGAGGCGCTTGCATCGCAACTCTCGGTCGCGGCCAGCGACGTCCTCACGCCGGCGGCCCGAGAGGTGCTCGCCGAGACGATCATCGACGAGACTGGCCGGCAAAGTGCAACCGTCGTCGGTATCCTCGGCTTATTGTGGGGCTCGAGTCGAGTCCTGCGCGGACTCGATCGGGCCTTCTCCCGAGTGTACGGGACCGTAGGATCGAAATCACTACTCGATACGTTCTGGGACGCGACGATCGTCGCGATCAGTAGCTCGCTGGGTCTCGTTGGGGTCGGTATCCTCGAGTTTCTGATCCGGTTCGTGCCGGGGCTCGAGTTGCCGATCGTCGGCCAGCTATTCGTCGTCGTGGGATTGGTCGCGACGTTCCTGCCGCTGTACGTCATCTTTCCGGACGCCAGCGTCGGGGTCCGGGAGGCGCTTCCGGGAACGATAGTCGCGGCCGTCGGCTGGGTCGCGCTCAGCGGGACGTTTTCCCTCTATGCCGATGTCGCGACTGGCTACACGGTCTACGGCGCGCTCGGTGCCGTTTTTCTCGTGCTCGTCTGGCTGTACGTCGGCGCGATCGTCCTCATCTTCGGAGCGGTCATCAACGCGACCATCGCCGACCGTGAAGTGGATCGGCAGCTACAAAGTCCCCGCGGACGACAGGTCTCGACAGAAGCGATGACCGACGACGCCACGGGTGCCGACGAGGGGGCGACCGAGGACCGCGCCAGCGACCGCGCGAGCGCCCGGACACACGACCGCGCGGACGATCCCGAAGTACTGCGCGAGGAGATCGAGCGGCTGCGCGATCGCGTCGAGACCTTCGAGGACGACGTCGAGGACCGCACCGTCAGAAAGGAGTCACTCGAGGGTGAGCTCAAACGCTACGTCCGGAGACGCGTTCGACGTGGCCACGCCCGCGACTGGGGTCCATATATCGTCTTACTCTACGGGACCGCGATGTCGATCGCGGCGTTTTACTTCCTCAAGGGGCCGTGGGCGATCCTTTCGATGCTGGTCGTCTGGACCTCGACGCTCGGCGTCTACGTGCTGATGGTCCTGTTCGGATTCGGCATCTCCATGCTCGACGTGCCTGGCCGTCTGCGCGATGCGATCGGCGAGCGGCGCTCCTGAGAGGCCGTCGACCGTTCTCGTCCCGAAACCATCGTCGTTCTCCCGGTGATTTGTGACTCGGCGCCTGATCGACCACGATAGCGCGTCGCCGTCGACTTACTGTTGTGGGGAAAGAGTCTGCCGGACGAACAGCCGAACCCGATCCGTGTACGTCGCCGGCCGGTGGAGGTTACAGATGTGTCCGGCGTCCGCAAGTACTTCCACGTGGCCGTCCCGTGCAGCCTTGGCGTGGGCCTGCTCTCCCCGCCGCATCAGCTTGTCGTTCTCCCCGTTGAGGACGAGCGTCGAGCCAGGATAGCTCGAGAGCTTCGCCCGGAAGTCCTCGCCTGCGATGTCCGGCCCTGCATCGCCGAATCCCTTCGGATAGAAGCCCGCGTCGATGATCTCCCGTTCGATATCTGGCTGGAGGTTCCGATTTCGAACCCAGCGTGTATTCAGCTTCTCGATCGCTCGCGTCCCGAGGTCGGGTTTGGTCAGGAGCCGCCCGAGCCCGCCCGTCAGCCGGGTCCCGAATTCCAGTTTCCCCGTCGGATTCACGCTACTCCCCGACAACACCAGCCCGTCGACCTGATCGGGGTTGCGATCGGCGTACTCCGTGACCACGTAGCCGCCCAGCGAGAGTCCAACGAGCACCGCCGAGCCGTCAGTGTGCGTCTCGAGCGTCCCCTCGAGAACGTCGATCGCCGGCTCCATTCGGAACGGCTTGCCGGCTCGAGTCCCATGTCCCGGTAAGTCGGGGGCAACAGTGTGGAACTCCCCGGAGAGTTCCCGCTGCTGTGGCAGCCACATTTTCCGCGTGAACACCGAGCCATGGACGAACACGATCGACTGTGCGTCCGCAGGGCCGGCGATATCGACACCCTCGTCGCTCCCTGGTTCCTCTCTTCGGATCATACTGTCGGCCGTATAACGGGGGGACCCTTAGTAAGCGCCCCGGCGATGCCCACGAAAGACCGTCAGTGGGGCCCGGTCGCCGATACGATCTGACGGCTACTCGTCCTCACCGTCTTCGGTCGGCTCGGCTGACGCACCACGCCCCCAGTCGTCGCCATCGCGGACGCCCCGCTCGTTCCCATTCCTGGGGCCCGACGCGCTCGGAGCGGGGAGTGTGCCCTCGAGCCGAACAGTGTCCGCAGTGCGGTCCCGGACGGCCGTCCGGTCGAGCCTGACGGTCTTCTCGACGACACCTTCCCAGCCCAGCGACGATTTGATCGATTCGACGGCCGACGGATCCGGTCTGACGTGGACGATCTCGTCTTCGACCGCGGCGACGATGCCGACCGGCTCACCATTGCCGTTTTCGACGACCTTCCCGATGTCGTCGTCCGAAAAGGGAGTGCTCATGTCCGTCGAATACCGGGACCCGCGACAAGCACGTGGTGCCTGCACCAGCCGGTGACACACGTCACCTGATCGGAACGCACAGCAGTGTGCCGCTGATATCGAGAGCGCCCACGAACCCGCGCCACTATGTCGGGTGCTACAACAGGATGCGTCCCATCGCTACGATCGGTTCAGGGACAGTCCTATCAGCGCTCGCGCTCGAGCTGGTCGCCGCCGAACTCGTCGTCGCTCTGGATGCGGGAGGCCTGTGGGCCGTCTTGGTCCTGATATTTGGAGCCGCGGTCGCTGCCATAGGGACGCTCGGCTTCCGTCGTGAGCTCGGTGAAGGTGAGCTGGGAGATCCGCATGCCTGGCGTGAGCGCGACCGGAGCCGTGCCGAGGTTCGAGAGCTCGAGGGTGATCTGGCCGCGATAGCCGGGATCACAGAGGCCGGCGGTCGCGTGGACGACGACGGCGAGTCGGCCCAGCGAGGAACGGCCCTCGACGTGGGCGATCAGGTCCGGCGGGATCTCGACGCGCTCGTGGGTCGTCCCCAGCACGAAATCACCGGGATGGAGGATGAAGTCGTCACCGTCCTCGACGACCGTTTCCGTGACGTACTCGTCGACCTCCTGTTCGGAGTTGGGGTGAATACAGGGAATGTTCGTCCGCTGAAACTCGAGGAATTCCCGACCTAATCGAAGGTCGACACTTGCCGGTTGGATCTGCAGTTCCGGATCGTCCAGTGGCTCGACGACGAGATCGCCGGCCTCGAGACGCGCTAAGATATCCGCATCGGAGAGGATCATACCGAGTAGGAGCGAGTACGGGGCCCTAAATTCCTCGGTCCGCGCTCGCGCGGTCAGTGGCCGGTGCGTTTCATCACGTATGGTAATAACTAACTCTTGTTACTAGGGCGGAATTATAGTCTGAACGGCCTAATAAATTATAATGATACACGATGAACGCCGCTGCATGGATGGGGAACGGGATCGCTTCAACGGCGATACGAAAGTCTTGCATCAACGAGCGGTGAGGGTTCCGCTTCCCAACACTGCAGCCGAGCGAGCGTTCCACGAGAACATGATGACTGTGGCGGACGCTCGAGAGCGGAAAGCGGAGTTACTCGCCGATCCCGAGGTTCCGCTGCTGGCTGCGTACGAGGCGGAACTCGAGCGTATCGCCGAGAGTTTCGAGCGGCGGCTCAGGCGGATTGCAGGCGATGACTACGAGGAGGTCGCGATGGCGTATGCCCGTGGCGATCGTGACGACCGGGTTGGGGAACTGGCTGCCTACTACTTCGAGGGACTCTGGCGGATCCAACAGCGAACCACGATTACGGAGATGATGTTTTCACCGGTCATCCTCCGGTATCCGGACAGTTTTACGATGAACATCCGCTTTACGGATGGGTACACAACGACGAAGTCGATCTGCTACGAGTCACCGGAACACTCTACCGAGGAACTAGCTGACGAATACGCCGAGGCATACTACGAGGACAGTTGCTACTCACAGCAGCAGGCGGCAGCGTATCTCAGAGAGACCGCACAGATCATCCGCGAGGAGTTTCCTAGCCCGGACGACGCCTCGTTCGAGGAGCGGAAATACGGCGGCATCGTCTCGGCCGGCGGCCGGCGCGGCTCGGTCTTCTCCGCGATGCTCGAGCCGCTCGAGCCGGACTCGGACCGGTTTTCGGAGGTGATCGATAAGCCGACGCTCGTCGAAGCGGGGCCGGAAGCGAAACGGACGGAACGGGAACTCCTTCGCAACGAAGCCATCGTTCTGTGACGTAACGGTCCGAGCCAGCATAGCGAAAAGCACCGTCAGCGATCTGTTGCAGGTTTTCATGTCCGTTATCGCCGGACCCACACGAGCGCACCGACCGACAGCAATCCGAGGAACGCACCGGCGGCGAGCGTCGGAAACGCCGCGGCGTAGCCGCCACGGTCGAGCGCCAGTCCGAAAACGACCGGCGAGACGACCGTCGTCGAGAAGCCGGCCAGCGACTGGACCGACAGCGCGGTGCCGACGTGTTCGTCGGCGACGACTTCGGTCACGAGCGTCGACGTGGGCGCGCTATCGAGCGCGAGGATGACGCCGTAGGCGAGCGTCACGGCGACGAGCGCGGCCAGCGGCAGTCCACCGAGGAACCCGAACGTCGCACTCAGGACGGTACTGGCACCGAGGCCGGCGGCGATCGTCTGTGGCCGGCCGACGCGGTCGCTGAGCCAGCCGCCGGCCGCGTTGCCGACGCCGCTCATGGCGATCATCGTACCGACGACCAGTCCCGGCAGGACTGCCGAGTCGGTCGCCACGAACGCCGGCGTCGCCACGAGAAAGGCCAGCAACCAGTTGCGGACGCCGAACAGCTCCCAGTTGTGCCACGAGTAGATGCTGACCGCAGCGAGGTACTCCCGGTTTCGGAAGATCGAGCGATCGAAGCCACCGGCGGACGAGGTCGTTCGTTCGGGGCTGTCGCGGGTCAAGCTGAGCATTACCGGCGCGACGAACAGCGCGCCGACGCTCGTGACGGCGATCGCGAGTCGCCAGTCGACGGCTTCCGCGGCCACCGTCGCGAAGACGAACGAGAAGCCACTGCCGAGTTCGTAGGTAGCGATGTACAGCCCCAGCGCCCGGCCGCGCGTGGCCTCGGGGAACCAATCGCTGACAAAGCGCATCCCCGGAACGTAGACGCCGGCGACGAAGAGCCCCGACAGGAATCGCAAACCGGTGCCGACGAGGAGGCCGTCGGCGACCGCAGCGAACGCGAGACTCGGAAGTGCAGTCCCGGTCGCGCCGACGGCGATCACCCACCGCGGCGAGTAGCGGTCCGCCAGCCAGCCCGCGGGGACGATTGCGACGAGATAACCCGCCTGAAGCGCGCCGAAGACGATCCCCGCTTCGGTCCCCGACAGTCCCCATTCCGCGACGATCAGCGGAAGCACCGCCGAGTAGTTGAACCAGACCAGCACCGAGAAGAAGAGTGCGATCGATGTCACGACGAGGACCCGCCGGCGCTCCTGCATGACAGATCATGTGATGGTGACGCACATCAATGCTATCGCCGTCCGAACCGGTTGCCGGTTCCGCCGTCGGGATAGGTACACGTAAACGGATCCCCGTCCTCGAGTCGGCCATGAAACAGGCCATCGTCGCCCGGACCGACATCGGCATGGGACAGGGAAAACTCGCCGCACAGGTCGCCCACGCGTCGCTGTCAGCCTACGAGAAGGCGGACAGCCAGTTGCAATCCCAGTGGAAACAGGGCGGTCAAAAGAAGGTCGTCCTCAAGGGCGAGAGCGAACGCCAGCTGCACGAACTCTCGGAGATCGCCGATAGCAACGGGATTCCCAACGCGCTCATCCGTGATGCCGGGCACACCCAACTCGAGCCCGGCACCGTCACCGCGCTGGCCGTCGGCCCGGCGGCCGACGACCGCGTCGACAGCGTGACCGGTGAGCTGTCGCTGTTCTGATCGCGGATCCGCAGTGAGTGTCTCGAGGCGCGCTCGAGCGCTAGCGAATCAGTCCGAGCGGTAGCCCCGCGGTTCCTCCCTGACGACCGACTCGTCGTCAGTGGGTGGCACGTCGGGGCGGCTGTCCGGAAGCAGCGAGCGGATGTCGATCGATTTGCTGCCGAGCACCGCGAAACCGGCGAAGATCGTCAGGAAGCCGGCGACCGCGAGCGCGTCGATCGTCTCGCCGAGTAGCGCCCAGCCGCCCAGCGTCGAGACGACGGGCACGACGTAGAAGATCAGGTTCGCACGGATCGCGCCGGCCGAATCGATGAGCCCGAAGTAGGCGACGTAGGCGACGGCACCGGCGAAGATACTGACGTAGCCAAGCGCCAGCAGCGCCTCGGTCGTCCACGTGATCGCAGCCGCCGACTCGCCGCTGACCCAGGCCAGTAGGTGACTCAGCGCCGCAGCGAAGGGCAGCCCCCAGGCAACACGAACCGGACTCGAGAGGTCGCTGTCGGCCCGACGGATCAACACGGCACCGAGTGCGGCGCTGATCGCGGCGACGAAGAGGATGCCCTTCCCGACGGCTCCCGCCAGTAGATTCGCGGGATCGGGGCTGACTACGAGGCCGACGCCGACGAGACCGAGCCCCATCCCGGCTGCGCCGCGTCGAGAGAGCCGTTCATCCGAGAGCAACGCCGCGGCGAACACCGGCGTCATGATCGGGTTGAGACTGTAGATGATCGAGGAGACGGCGCTCGAGACGTATTGCTGGCCGACGAACAGCAAGGCGTTCGTCACCCCGATCGCGAGGACGCCGGTCGCGAGAATGCTGGCGACGTCGCCGCTGTTCTGCGGGATCAGTTCCGACCGCGAACTGGTCAGGCCGACGTACGCCAGCATGACCACCGCCGCGACATCGTAGCGAAGCGCCACGAACAGCAGCGGTGGGAAGTACGCGAGTCCGGCCTTCGCGGCGACGAAGGTCCCGCCGAAGAGCAGACTCGAGAGGGCGAAGAAGACGGCACTGCGACGGGACATCATTCTCCCGTCACCGCCGTGGAGACCGGCTGCGCCGACTCGAGAGCGGTCGACACATGAATCGCGAAGAGCATCATACTACACCGTAGGAACTGCGGACGTATAGTTTGATTCAGAAAATATTTCACAGCAAGAAAAGCAGGCGAGCCGGGAAAAGCGTGGGCGGTGCGCCGACGTTGCAGGTCATGAAACGTTTTCACGGTACGAAAGCTGTTTATTAGAGCGGACACGAGAGCCCGTATGGAAGCGGCACTCGAGGAAATCGAGTTTCTCGCACTGTCGTCGAACCGTGTCGAGGTGCTTCGGTTGCTCTCGGACGGACGCCACACACGAACGGAGCTGGCGGAGGCGACCGGCGCCTCGCAGGCGACGCTGGGACGGATTCTAAGCGACTTCGCGGACCGGTCGTGGATCAGACACGACGGAAGCGAGTACGTCGCCACCGCAACGGGCCGGCTCGTCGCGGAGGGCTTTACCGATCTCCAGGAGATCCTCGAGACGGAAGCCAAACTTCGCGATATCGTCGATTATCTGCCGACCCACGCGATGGATTTCGACCTGCGACGGCTCTCGGACGCGACGATCACGACCCCCAGCGCGACGCGCCCGAACGCGCCGCTGAGTCGGTTGCTCGAGTTTCTCCGGACGGGCGAGGAGGTCCGGACGTTTTCGCATACGTTCAACGAACAGACGCTGGGTGTCGTTCGAGACCGTGTGACTGCAGGCGAGCAACGATTCAGGGGTGTCTTTGGGCAGAACGCGATCGACGCGCTGGCTGACGAGTCGGGGCTTCGACGCCAACTCGAGGCACTGCTCGACGCCGACGACGCCGAGATCAGAGTCCGCGAAGAGGGCGTCCCGATCGCGATCATGATCGTCGACGCGGATGTCTGTCTGCTCTTGCGTGATGAAACCGGAATCCTGCGGGCCGCCGTCGACACCGACGACGACGCCGTCCGCGCGTGGGCCGAGGATTCGCTCGATCACTACTGGCGGACGGCGACGCCGCTCGAGGCCGATGCGCTCTCAGAATGACTATCGGAGAGTGTCAGGCCATCCCCGTCAGGCCGGTATTGACTCGAGTCCCGGCGTCGGCCGTGCGTGTGCGGGCAGTTCCGGCCCAACCGCAATCGATGCGGGTTCGGGCTGTGTCTCGTCGTCCCCGGTTTGCTCGATGACGTACTCCTGGCCCACCGTCGATGCCTGGAGGTCGCCGACGGGTGCGTGGTCCTCGGTCAGTGTTGGCACGCCATCGGTGTTCGGCGCGTCCATGTAGTTTCTGACCTCACCGCGTAGGTCGATTCCCAGGTCACGCTGGTCGTTTCGCGCCTCGAGGTCGGCTTCGGTGAAGTTCGTCTCGGCTTTCGTCGCGACGACTTCGATATTCTGGACCGATCGACCGCTCGAGGTGCGGAAGCTGTAGGTCGACGCGAAGGCCTCGTCGATCGTCTTGTACTGTGCCCGGTAGAACGCCGAGCCAGCGCCGCTGGGTGCGGCGATGACGTTCGCGAGCAAGACGCCGTCCTCATCTAGATGGCTTTCGGCCAGCTCCATGAACTCCAGTTGGGTCAGGTGGATGGGAACCTGATCCTTCTGATAGGCGTCGAGAACGATCACGTCGTATTCCTTGTCGGTCTCCTGGAGGAAAATCCGCCCGTCTTCCGTATGGGCAGACAGGTTCTCGCTTTCCTCGAGCCGGAAGTATTCCTTGGCCGTCCGCGTCACTTCGGGATCGAGTTCGGCCACGTCGACGTTGACATCGTATTTCCGCTCGAAATCCTTCGGCCCGGTGTAGCCGCCCCCGCCGATGAACAACACGTTCTCGACCTCGTCGGGATCGTCGACCATCAGCATTGGGAGGTGGAAGTAGCGTGTGTACTCGAAGACGTGCCGGTCGGGGTCCTCGAGGTCCATCGCGCTGTGGCGTGCGCCATCGAGATGCAGCGTCCGGATGTCGCCGTTGTCGATCACCTCGAGTTCCTGGTAGGTGGTCTGGGTCTGGTAGACGACGTCGCCACGGTGGTCGAACGCCACCGGGCCGAGGCCGGCTGCGATGACGAGGACGAGCGCGAGCGCGACGCTGGCCGAGGCCGGCTTCGGGGAGAGTCTGGGCAGTGTGAGGGCGAACGCGGTCCCGACGAGGATGAACCCGAACAGGAGGCCGATCATGTCGATGCCGAGGGCGGGAACGAGGACGTACGTCGTCGCGCCCGCGCCGACGATGCTGCCGATGGTGCCGAGCGCGTAGACATGACCCGACGCTTCGCCGGTGCCTTCCTTCTGTGAGAGTTCGGCCGCGTACGGACTGATGAAGCCGAGTAGGTACGTCGGCGGTCCAAAGAGGATGAGGACGGCCGGCAGCGAGGCGTACCGAGCCGGCAGCGGAATCGCCGACGCCGAGAGCAGCAGTTGGTCGCTCGCGTAGATCACGATCGCGACGTACCCCGCCGTCCCCAACAGCAGCCAGCTCATGCGCCGGTTCGACGCCGTCGCCGCCTGCTTCCCGCCTTGCCAGTAGCCGAGACTCAACGCGGCCAGAAAGACGGTGATGATACTCCCCCAGGTGTAGATACTGCTGCCGAACTGGGGGGCAATGATCCGACCGGCAAGGATCTCCAGACCCATGCTGGTGACACCGGAGACGAACACCGCAACGTCGGGTTTCGTCGGCCGGTAGGCGGCGGGCTGCCCCATGCTCATTGTCGGCCCAACGTGGGCCTGCGACGAGAACCTGTCGCCCCAGTACAGGATCACCGGGACTCGAGTCCCGATCCAGAAGCGTCAGTTCGTGGTAATGACTTCGATCACGTCCCGTGGCTCGACCTCGTAGTCTTTGCCCAGTTGCCGGTTCGTTCGACAGTCGATCGCGTGCAGGAAGCCGTCGCCGATATCGGAGTGGAGGCTGTAGGCGAAGTCCTCCGCGGTCGAGTTCGGCGGGATCAGATAACAGTCGGGCAGCACCTCGCCGCGTTCGTTGCCCAGCCCGTTCGCGCCGCCGGGGAACACCGGCGTCACACCGAGCACGTCAAAGAGTGCGGTCTCGAGTGCTGCCTGGACGCCCGTCGCGCCGAACTCGGAGAGGAAGTCCCGGATCTGCTCGAGACCCTGTTCCTGATCGCCGGAGACGTCGCCCGTGATCTCGAAGTCACTATCGCCCGGTCGATAGTCGACGACGCCGGCCTTGTCGGCCGATTTCAGCGCCTTCTCGGCGTGGGCGCTGCAGGGAACGATCGTCAGATGGTCGTAGTCGGGATCGTTCGTGATCTCCTCGTAGTTTGCCTGAGCCTCGGGGGTGTCCATCTTGTTCGCCGCGATGACCATCGGCTTGGTCTCCTTGCGGATCTCGCGAGCGAGCTCGAGTTTGTCATCCTCCTCCCACTCGTCAGGCTCGAAGCCGATGTCGACGCGTCGGATGAGGCGCTTGATCTCGTCTTCGTTGGTCTTGAACGCGCTCATCTGTTCGGCCAACTCTTCTTCGATGGCGTCGTCTTCGGTGGTGTAGCCCGTCTCGTAGCGTTCGATGCCCTTCTTCAGGACGCCCAGATACCACTGGTCGAGTTCCTCCTCGAGGAAGCCGATGTCGTCTCGCGGATCGTGGCCCTCGGTGGGTTCACCCTCGGCGTCGGTCTTGCCGGAGAAGTCGACGACGTGAACGAGGACGTCGGTCTCGTTGAGATCCGAGAGGAACTGGTTACCGAGCCCGTTACCCTCGTGTGCGCCAGGGATCAGCCCGGCCACGTCGACGAGTTTCGTCGGGACGAACCGCGTCCCGTGGTCGCAGTAGCCGACGTTCGGGGTACATTCTTCGTCGAACTCCGGTGCTGCACAGTCGACGCGGACGTAGGCCTCGCCGACGCTGGGGTCGATCGTCGTGAACGGGTAGGCCCCCTCGGGCACGTCGTTCATCGTTGCCGCGTTGAAGAAAGAGGACTTGCCGACGGAGGGTTTGCCGACGAGTCCGATCCGGTAACTCGTACTCATTGTTCGTCCCTGGAGCGGCCGGGCTAAACGGGTTTTGTTCCGCTCTCAGCGTGCTATGAGTGACCGTGGCAAGTCCAAACGGCCACCAGATCAGACGTGCGTTGGCGGTTCGACGGCCGTCTCGATGTCGAGTTCTGCGGCGACGTCGTCTAGCAGATCGCCTTTCACCTCCGAACTCCGCCAGCCGATTTCGGCGACCAGCGGCGGCTCGAACTCGGATCGGATCGTCTCGAGGCGTTCGGCCTCCGTCGCGACGCGCTCACGGAGGTAGCGTGCGCCGCGGCCGTTCTCGTCGGGGACGGGCGACGGCGTGAGTTTGTTGGCGATGAGACCGCGAACATCGAGATCTTTCTCTTGCAGGTTCTCAATCGCGCGCTCAGTCTCGTTCAGCGAGAGTTCGTCCGGGTTCAGGACGAGGAAGAACGCGGCATCGTCGTGCAGCGCCGCGCCGGCGAACTCGAAAAACTCCTTGCGCTCCTGGAGGCGTGCGAGGACGGGATCGCCCTCCATCACGCGGCGCGGTTCGTTATTGCCGACCGCAGCCTTCTCGAAGAGGTCGATGCTCGTCCGGCGCTTGTACATCAGCCGGTCGATCCACCCCTCGAGGAGTTCCGGCAAGCCGAGCAGGCGAAGCGTGCTGCCGGTCGGCGAGGTGTCGAAGACGACGCGGTCATAGGGCTCGGCGTTGCGCATCACGTCGACGAACCGGTCGAACAGGGCCGATTCGTAGGCCCCCGGCGTGCCGTGGGCCATCTCGAGTTGTCGGTTGATCTCGTTGACCATCGACGCCGACACCTGCTCGGAGAGGTCCTGACGGATCTCGTCTAAGTGGCGAGTCACTTCGTCCTTGGGGTCGATCTGCATCGCGTCGAGTCCGTCGACGCCGTCGACCGGCTGTGGCGAGTCGTCGAACGGCTGGTCGAACACGTCGGTGACGGAGTGAGCCGGGTCGGTCGAGACGACGAGCGTCCGCTGGCCGTCGCGCGCACAGCGCAGCGCGTAGGCACACGAGACGGTCGTTTTGCCGACACCGCCCTTGCCACCGAAGAAGACGAATGGCTCCATCAGAAGTGGTACTGCTGACCCTTGCGCTCGAGGTACGTACCACGGTCCCACAGCCGCCGTTCCCACGCCTCGAACTCGTCTTCGAGATACGGGAGCAGTTCGGCAGTGTAGTAGGAAACCGGCGACGGAATGCCGAAGGCGTCCGGGAAACACGCCAGAATGAAGGCGTCCTCGGCGTCTTCGGCTTCTTTCTCGATCTTCTCGTAGGCCGGATGCGAGATCATGCCGTGATAGAGCCCCCGCAGCCACTCCTCGAGGGTCTCGCGAAACGCGTCGATCCGGTCGGCCAGATCCATGTCCGCTACTCCGTGCTGCACGCTAAAAACCCTCGTGGCTCGATCCGGGACAATGGACCCCCTCGAGCCGGAGGTTCAAGACGACGCGCTCCCTGTAGCCGGACATGGAGACGAACTCGGACGAGGGGATTCCAGTGACGATCCTCTCGGGCAGTCTGGGCGCCGGCAAGACGACGCTCCTCAACCACCTGCTGTCGAACGCGGGCGACCGGACGCTGGCCGTCCTCGTCAACGACATGGGCACGGTCAACGTCGACGCCGACCTCGTCGCCGAAGGGTCGGAACTCGACATCGACGACGGCGTCGCCGAGCTCTCGAACGGCTGTATCTGCTGTGAACTGCAGGACGATCTCGAGACCGCCGTGGTCCGGCTGGCCCGCGACCGCTCGTTCGACCACCTCATCGTCGAGTCGTCGGGCATCTCCGAACCCGCTCCCGTCGCGCGGCTGTTCACGACCGAATCCCGCGTCGCGGCGCTGTATGACGTCGACACGCTTGTGACCGTCCTCGACACGCCCGCCTTTCTCGAGGCGTTCGCGGGCGAGGGAACGCCACAGCGCCGGGGGAGCGAGGACGACCGGCCGCTCTCGGATCTGCTCGTCGAGCAGGTCGAGGTATCGAACGTCGTCTTGCTCAACAAAGCCGACCTGTGTACCGACGCGCAACTCGAGGAGGCCGCGGAACTCGTCAACGCGCTCCAGCCCGACGCCGAGACGATCCGAACTGAATTCGCAGCGGTCGACCCTGACCGCCTGCTCGGCGCTGGTCTGTTCGACCCTAGCCGAGTAAACGACCTTCCGGGCTGGAAACGTGCGCTCGAGTCAGCCGATGACGACCACGAACACGAGGACCACGGCGACGGTCACGACGATGACAGCCACCACGACCACCGCCATCCGGACGAAGTTTACGGCGTCACCTCGTTCGTCTACCGACGCCGTCGGCCGTTCCATCCCGAGCGATTCGCCGCATTCCTCGAAGACCTCCCGCCGGTGATCGTCCGCGCGAAGGGAACCGCCTGGATCGCCGACAACGACATGCGGGTCGCGATCGCCCAGGCCGGGCCGTCGATCAGAGCCACCGCACAGGGCCCCTGGATCGCGAGCCTCCCTGAAATCGAACGCGACATGTACCGGTCGAACCGGCGCGACCTCGCATGGCACGACGAGCATGGCGACCGACGCACCGAACTCGTCTTTATCGGCACTGAGTACGACGAATCGGCACTCCGGGCGGCGCTCGAGGACGCGCTGGTCACCGACAAGGAGTGGGCAGCGGCGCTGGAGGGCCCCTTCCCCGACGAACAGGGTGACGAAATCGTCGTCCGCGAGCCCTGATTAGCACGCACAACTCCGGCTGGTCGAGCGCTCGAAGCGCATCTCAGTTCCGCAGTCCGGACAAACCGGCTCTCCCTCGAGATCGATGTCTCTGATCCGGACGTCGCAGTCGTCACACCAGTACGCACCCCTGGAGCCGTCGTCGGGACGGTCGTTTGGCGCGGACGACACGAAAGTCGTTTTCATCGACTCGATGAGTCCCATACTCGTCCGTTCGTGGGCAAAGTCAATAAGGAATGTGACAACATAGCACAGTTAGCCGATATCGGTGTGGTGACGGACGCGAAACGCGATCGTCGTACTCGTCTGCTACCCGATCACTAACGGCACTGACAGCGCGACGATGAGCGCCGCGAGGATCGGAATTAGATAGAACAGCCGCTCGGCGCGGACCGCCGACGGAACGCTGCCAGCGACCTCCGGCCGAAACGTCCAGACCTGCCGATAGAAGGCGACAATGGCGATGACGGCGAACAGCGCCACCGAGAGCACGATCGCTGTCTCGAGGGTCAGGCCAAGTTCCAATCCGTACAGCGGACCGAACGATAGCGCGACCATGAACGTGAGTCCGACGACCACAACGAACGGTACCGGGTCGACGGGTGTTCCGTGACGGTTGCGAAGGTGCATACGCGCCGTTCGCGCTCGAGGGGCAAAGAGCTATACCGTGGTCGCTCAGGGTTCGAACGGCGTGGCCGAATCAGGCGGCGAACTATGAACGATTGCCGGCGAACAGTTAAGTAGCGATGCCAACGTCTCCCTGTATGGGCGATGGCGATGGTGACGCGGACGGGTTTGAGGCCGGCGTGGCGTCCTCGGAGGGTGACCCTCGAGTCCTGCTCGTGATGAACGCCGTCCTGTCGACGCTCTTTGGGTGGACGATCGTCTGGGGACTGTCGTATCTGGGGTTTCTCGAGTTCGGGTTCGTCAACGTTGCGACGGCTGCGATACTCCTGTTTGCGGTGACGTATCTCGTGACGATGCCGTGAGGTCGCGACCGGGCTAGCGGCCGTAGATGAGCCGCTGACCGAGGTCGTCGAGTCGCTCGGTCAGCCGCCCCATCCAGGCACCCGGCGACACGCGCCGGAGCGTCTCGTCGTCGACTTCGATGGCGGCGTCGCCGAACGGATCTCGATCGACAGACCTCTCGACATCGCCGTCGTCGTCGCTGGACGACGCGACATCGACGACCGTCGACATGGAACAGCGACCGCACGATTCGGTTTGCTTTCCTCCCATGTGAATCCCTTACACGACAGTACGGCTCCGACGGCTAAAAGCTGCCGACCGTTCGACGAGTTTCTCGAGCGGATCGGCGAGCGGCGTCTATTGGTCATCGGATCGAGCCCATCACCGACGGGTATTTGCCATTCCGACGGCAACCAGTGGTATGGGAGAACAGGTCACGCAACTAGATGGTACAACCCGAGTGGCGGGTTGTGAATGGCCGCCGTCACTCTCCACTGGAACTCGATGAGCGAAAAAGCGACGCCTGCGGAGCTGCCGGCGGAGATCCGCGAGGCCGTTCCCGACTGGGACGACGAGTATCTAGACCGGGTGTCCGACCGGCTGATGTACAACTACGATCTCGAGAAAGACCATCACGCCGGCGGCCAACAGTGGGACCTCTACGGCGAGATGCGCGTGCGCAGTCAAAAGCAGTTCTTCCACCCGGCACTCAGCTACGCCGACCACGAGGCCGAGGAGTACCTCTTCGCCAGACGCGAGTCGCGGCCGACGGTGTCACACCTCGAGCGTCTCGTCGACCTTGGGCACGAATTGGCTGACGAACACGTCGTCGCCGATGAGGAGCACTTCGGGACGGATTTCACGTTCGTCCTCGCTGCCGACGAATTGCCCGACGACAGCCGTGAGTTCGTCGCCGGCTTTCGCGACCGGACGTTACTGAAGTTCGGCTACCATGGCCACTACGAGGTCAATCTGGTCGTCGTCGTTCCCGAGAAGGAGGCCCATATCGCCAGCGAGGCCGCCGACATCGCGGAGGCGTTTACCCTCTGGGACGACGTGACCACGCCCGAGGAGGGCCTTCTCTCGCGGTTCGCGAAACGATTCTGGCAGTAGCGACGGCGAGATGGGGCGGTCGCCACAGTCGCTCTTCTGAGGTTCTGGATTTGTTCTCATGGCGACCGATGCTGAGAGTGAAAAACCGAACGGCCAGCGAGCGTTAGTCGTCGCCCGGTTCGGCGGCGGGCGTCTCGCGGCCACGACGAACGTTGCTGATGTTTCTATATCCGATCCTGACGAGTGCCAGCGCCAAGACGATGAGCACGAGTCCGATCACCATCTGGACGGCCGACGAGAGCATCGCCTCGAGTGAGCCCGCACCACCCTGCAGCAGGTTCAGGTACAGGTTCTCGTAGAACACCAGGATCGACAGCCCGAGGATAGTGATCGTCACCATGATCGCCATCGGGACGCCGGTGGAGACGAGCTGTTTGCTGTCGTCCCAGTTTGCCAGCCAGACGGTCGCGGTCAGCAGCGCCAGCGCCGCAAGCAGCTGGTTTGCCCCGCCGAAGAGCTGCCAGAGGACGACCCACTGCCCGGAGACGACCAACAGGTACGCAGGAACGACCTGAATAATCGGGTTCGTGTACCGGCCGCGGAAGAACGACGCGGGATCGGCGCTCAGCCCCGTGTCAGTCCGCCCAGCGGGCGTGCCGATGATCTCTTCCATCATGTATCGACCCAGGCGGACGGCCGTGTCCGTCGAGGTCAGCAGGAAGCTACACAGCACCAGCGCCATGAACACGGCACCAACAGTCTCGGAAACGCCGAGACTCGTCAGGATGATGCCGCCGCCTTCAGCGAAGTTCGGCAGCGCAGCACCGATCCCACCCTCGGGATCGGCGAAGCCGGCGACCGCAAGCGTCGAGAGCGCGACGGCCGCGAGGAGCCCTTCGCCGAGCATGCCACCGTAGCCGATCAGCCGGGCGTCGGTCTCCTTGTCGAGCTGTTTGGCAGTCGTCCCTGAGGAAACCAGCGAGTGGAACCCGCTAATCGTCCCGCAGGCGATCGTAATGAATAGCAGCGGGAACAGCGGTGCTAACCCGGCTCCTTCGACGCCCCAGAAGCCTTCGAACGCGCCGATGGAGCTATCGATGACGAGCGACTGGGACGACGTCCCGAGGAACGTCCCGACGACGATCGCGACGGTCGCGCCACCGACCCCAGTATAGAGCAGGAACGACGACAGGTAATCACGCGGCTGGAGCAACACCCACACGGGCAGTGCGCTCGCGATCGCGGCGTAGACCATGACGAAGGGGATCCATCCCGCGGTGTTCCCGCCGAGGGCGCCCGCTCCAGGTACCCAGTTGCCGGCCCCACCGAACAACACGATCGTGCCAGCCGGGTAGTCGCCGGCGAACAACGCCAGCGGATACTGGAGTCCAACCCAGACGGCGGCGAAGACGCCTGCGACGAACAGGATTGTCCCCGGAATGAACGGGCCGTTGAACTGATAGAGGTAGACGCCGAAGACCAGCGCCAGCCCGATGTAGAGCAACGATGCCGTGACGACCTGTGGGTAGGCGTTGAAAACGATCGCGACGACCAGTGCGAACACTGCCACGACGAGCACGATCGTCAGGAACGCAAACCACAGCAGCATGTTCTTGCCGCTCTCGCCGACGTATTCACCGATCATGTAGCCGATCGACTTCCCCTCGTGACGGAGACTGCCCGACAGCGAGACGAAGTCGTGGACGGCACCCATCAGCGGGTTCCCGATGGCGATCCACAGCAACGCGGGCACCCAACCCCAGATCGCACCCGCCGTAATCGGACCGACGATCGGCGCCCCACCCGCGATACTCGAGTAGTGATGGCCCAATAACACCGGTTTTTTCGAGGGGACGTACTCCTGTCCGTCCTCGTATTTGTGTGCTGGTGTTTCCGCCTCCTCGTCGAGTTCGACGAACCGTGTGAGATACCTCGAGTACCCCACGTACCCAGCAGTGAACGTCACCAGTACTGCCGCGATGATCCATATGACTTGTGTCATGGTAGCCCCACACAAATGGAGGGTGGCGAATAACCTTAATTGTTGTTTGTCGTTATCCGGGGACGGTGACCATACGTATCACTTGTTTTCGTTATTTCCGCAGAAAGGTGTACTTTCACTCAGAGGTTACACGAGATGACGTGCACTCGTAGCCACGATCCTACTCGAGGACGGCCGCCAGTGCATCCATCGTCCGATCGACGCGGTCGATACGCGCGTTGTGTCCCATGTGGCCGATCCGCAACACGTCGTCGGCGAGGTCGCCGAGCCCGGTCGCGAGGACGATGTCGTGGTCGTCGGCCATTGCCGACTGAATCGCTTCCGCCTGTCCAGGAACCTCGAGCGCCGTTACGGTCGGTGACGACCGCGCCTCGTCCGGATACAGCGACAGCCCGAGTTCGCTCACCCGGTCGCGACAGCGCGCTGCGGCCGTCTCGTGGCGCTCGAAGACCGCCTCGAGACCCTCCTCGAGTAACAGATCGATGGCGGTATCGAGCCCGTAGAGGTTCGACGCGAGGTGGGTGTAGGGGAACCACTCCTCGTCGGCGGCGCCGCGCCAAGGCTCGAGGTCGGTGTAGAGACTCGGCGTCTCGAAGGACTCGATTTTGGCCCACGCGCGGTCGCTGACCGAGCAGACGGTCAGGCCCGGGGGCGCGCTGAAACACTTCTGGGAGGCACCGAGACAGACGTCGATCAGATCGGTGGGGACCGGCGTCCCGCCCAGCGAGGAGACGGCGTCGACGACACTGATGACGTCGTGGTCGTCGAGAACCTCGAGAACCGGCTCGATGTCGTTGAGCACGCCCGTCGGCGTCTCGCAGTGAACCATCGTCGCGATGTCGAACGAGCCCGCTTCGAGATGGGATTCGACCGCCTCGAGGTCCAGCGGTTCGCGCCACGGCGCGTCACAGACGACTGCCTCGCCGTCGGCCATCTCGACGAAGTCGGCGAAACCCTCACCGTAGAGACCGTTCGAGATACAGAGGACGCGGTCGCCCTGCTCGACCAGCGACGCGATGGCGGCCTCGAGCCCGAGAATGCCCTCACCACCCAGAATCGTGATCTCGTCGCCGCCGTAGATCGCCTCGAGTTTCTCGAGCAGGTCGCGGTAGAACGCGAAGAACTCGGGTTCGATGTCGGGATTCGGCATCGGTTCGCTCATCCGCTCGCGGACGGCCGCAGGCACCTCGGTCGGACCCGGCGTCATCCGGAGTCGATCGTCGGTCATACGGTGGCTACCGCTGCGTTCGGGCATAAAACCACTCAAGACGACGTGGGATTACAGGTTTCCGGCGCGAGCGCGGTGCTCGTCCGGCCGTCCCGGGACGGGCCGCTTTAGGTCCCCCGCGGCGATACTGCCGTTTATGACGACACTCGACGGGGAGACGATCATCGTCACCGGCGCGAGCCGGGGACTCGGCGCGTCGATGGCCAAACGGTTCGCTCGCGAGGGGGCGAACGTCGTGGTGACTGCTCGCAGCGAAGCCGACCTCGAGGGGGTCGCCGCCGCCGCAGCAGACGCGGCTGGCGACACGCTCGTCGCGCCGGCGGACGTCACCGACGAAAACGCGGTGCGTGCCGTCGTCGACGCGACGGTCGACGAGTACGGCCCGGTGACCGGCCTCGTGAACAACGCTGGCATCGGGCTGTTGAACATGTACGACGAACAGCGCGTGCTCCACGAGGTCGACGTCGACGACTTCCGGCAGATCCTGGACGTGAACGTGACCGGCGTCTTCCTGTTCTCGAAATACGTCACACGCGAGATGATCGACAACGGACGCGGAAACGTCGTCAACGTCTCGTCCGGACTGGGTCGGCGCGGGGCGGCGAAGTGGGGGCCGTACGTCGCCTCGAAGTGGGCACTCGAGGGCATGACTCGAACGCAGGCCGCCGAACTCGAGGACCACGGCATCACGGTCAACGCCGTCGACCCCGGTGGCCGCGTCGAGACCGGTTTCTGGGATCACTTGCCCGAGTCGGAACGGAACGAGATCCTCGAGCCAGACGTGATGAACGACGCGGCCACGCGCTTGCTCGCACAGAGGCCCGATGGCGTCACCGGCGAATCGATGGCCGCCGACGAGTGGGAGCGACGATTGGCGTAACGAGTCTCGTTAGGAGGGTATGCAATTTCGGTAATTATGCAGGGGCATGAAATTGAAGTACTGATTGATAAGTACGTCTGCGGACCGTGCAGTAATTATTTTTAGATTGATATCTATTATTCTCGTATGGATGCCTCGCTGAAAGCCAGAATATTTCGGACTGGCTTAGCGGCATGGAATAATAAATGGTATGTTATTTTCGGGTCGCCGATTTTTGCGGCTATCGGTGTTCTTCTCGGCTGGTTATTTGGTGTTCACCTCGTTTCTTCCGAACTGGGAGTAGTACTGATTGCGAGTCTGTTTGCAGGAGCGACAGTTCTGATAGGAAATACTGTGCTCGCTGTCATTGATAGTAGGTGGCTTTATACGTAGTCTTTCCGGAACTTATTCTATTTTCACTCATCCTGATTTTTATGAGAATATTTGAAATTTGAATGCCGTAACTGTGCTATTAGCAACTGCTGTCGGACACCCACCATCGTCCAACAGTATATCACTCGAGTCGCCGTAGGTGAACCGAATACTGACATGGCTGACTGCGACCCACGGCACACGACCGACAGCGACCTGTTCGCGGCGCTGTACGATCGGCTTCCCGACCGCTTGTTGGTCGGTCCCCACCGCGAGTACCTCGCGGCCGATCTCTCCGGGCGCGTCCTCGATCTCGGGGCCGGCACCGGCGCGATGGTTCCCTACGTCGACGACATCGCCGACGGCGACCTCGAGTATCACGCGATCGAGCCGGACCCGAAGATGCGCCGCCGGGCCGCCCGCAAGGCCGACACGGCCGACCTGCAGGTGCACCTCCGTGACGCGCGCGGCGAGTCGCTACCCTACGCCGACGACAGCTTCGACGTCGTGCTCTCGAGTCTGGTCTTCTGTACGATTCCGGCGTTCGAGACGGCCCTCGATGAGGTCGCCCGTGTCCTCCGGCCGGATGGGGAACTCCGGTTTCTCGAGCACGTTCGCAACGACGGCTGGCGCGCGCGAGCGCAGGACGCGTTGACGCCGCTGTGGTCGCATGCGGCCGGCGGCTGTCAATTAAACCGCGAGACGGTCGCACGGTTCGTTGGCCACGACGCCTTCGAGGTCCTCGAGGTCGAACAGGCGAACGTCGGAATCTTTCCGGCGACGCCGATCGTCCGCGGACGGCTCCGGCGGCGACAGCCGACGAACCGGTCGCTTCTCTCGAGTTTCACGTCGGACTGACTGACACGGAATCGGGGAATCGGCGTTAAGTCTACGCCTGTGGTAGGTCTGGGCATGAGACGGAAGACGCTGGTCGCGATCGACGGCTCCCCGCAGGCCGACGCGGCGCTCGCGTACGCACTCGAGGAATTTCCCGAGTCGTCGATCACGGCAGCTCACGTCGTGCAGGTGTCGGAGGGATACTGGACGGCGTTTTCCGATTCGACGACGAAAATGCCGGGCTACGACGATGCAATAGCACACGGCGAAGAGCTACTGGAAGCGGCTGCACAGACGGCGGCTGAGGAAGACCTCGAGATCGAGACGGTCATCAAAACGGGCAAGCCGTCTCGGGAACTCGTCGAGTACGCCGTCGACGAGGAGTTCGACCAGATCGTCATCGGCAGCCATGGCCGCCATGGCGTCGATCGGGTGATGCTCGGCAGCGTCTCCGAGACGGTTGTCCGCCGCGCGCCGATGACAGTGATCGTCGTTCACGAATAGCGACCGAGTGGGAGCCTGGCGGGCAGCTCGAGTGACTCTCAGTAGTAATAACACGATTTCTTCATTCAGAAATGTGCCAGAAACCGAATTAGGCAATTCGGTAACGACATGTGTAGACTGAATATTAAGTCTACATACCTCTACGGCTGTCAATAAGATCCCCGTCGCTGTTCCATTTACAATCTCTCTGCTCTTCAACTATATCCCCACCATGTCTATGATACAGACCTCCGCGAGAATCGACTCCGATCCAGCCGATAGTAGTATATTCTCTCCACATCGTCCACGTTATGCTTTCTTTTAGATCCAATTCGTTAATACTCACATCTGCCTGATAACTCCCATACCGGTACTTTTCATCACTATCCAGTGCAAGCGTAGTAGCATCCTTAGGAACTGCTTCTCGATCAAGACCCAGAGGACCTTGTGCCTCAACGTCTACTGTTTCTTCAACAAGTACTCGCCCTTTGTTTTCGATGATAGTCTTTGTACGATCCTTGTCGAGTGGGACAACATTCGAATATTTAAGACGGATATCAAACGTGAGGGTCTCTCTCCTGCCATTGTATAACTTCAATTCATCACACTCCGGGGCGGATCTTTCAACCCGGAGACGATTTATATCGCCATCATTCTTGCTTTTTGCAGTATAGTACACTTTTTCTGAACGTGATGAGAGTTTATCACTGTTATTTTTATTGTTCCACGCTCTGAAGTGTGCTTTTTCCAGGTCGAACGCTTGAGAGAGGACCAAATCATCAGAATTATTATACTCACCCTCTTCAATGGCGGTAGACATTTCTACCTTAGCAGGTTCTGGTAGATCTTCGGGGATGTCGATGAGCGTATTACGACACTGTTCATAGGTCGTCCCATCCTCATTTAAACAGCCTGCAAGTATAGTGGCTGTCAGCCCTGTTTTTGCGATAAGATTACGACGTTTCATTATTCTTGTCAGTTTAAGTATAACGATAAGTGTTTTGTGATGCGATCGTATGAATTTCTGCATCTACCATTGCTCGCAGTCTAGGACCCTCCCCGGTTTCGCTGCTGCATATGCACTCTGGGCTTGCCGCGAATTCACGCTCAACTCTGAATGAAGAAACTGCATTCCAAACTACTGCTATCGGATCGTCTTTGGATTTCGTTCGATGACATCTGTGGCGACGACTCCCCGGCCCGTATTCGGCCGTCGATAGTTCGCCAGTATTTGCTGGAGCCGTGCCATACGAACCCTCTCGAATCGTTTCGTGTAGGCGTTTGGCAGGCGTTTTCTGGTCCGATTCACATCATCCACGTGTGTGACGTAAACGCATAGCGTGGTGCTATCGTAGGTCATATCGAATCATGTTCGACGACAGAGCCGATGCCGGCGAACGACTCGCCGCGGAACTCGAGGCCCGCGACCTCGAGATCGACGTTGTCCTCGGGATTCCCCGGGGTGCCTTGCCAGTCGCGCGACCGGTTGCGGACGCGCTCGACGCTGAGTTAGACGTCGTCGTCGCGCGCAAGATCGGTGCCCCGCAAAACCCCGAGCTAGCACTGGGTGCGGTCGCCAGCGACGGCAGCGTCTGGTACAACGACGATCTCATTGCACGGGTGGACGTCTCCGAGGAGTATCTCGAGGAGACGCGAGTTGAGGAAGCAGCGAACGCACGCGAAAAGGCGGATCGGTACCGTGAGACGGAGGGGCTACCGGATCTCGAGGGAAAGCGGGTCGCAGTCGTCGACGACGGCGTCGCGACGGGTGCGACTGCAACTGCCTGCCTCCGGCAGATCCAGGAGAGCGGCGCAGAGTGGGTCGGGCTGGCAGTCCCCGTCGGCTCACCCCGCTCGGTCGACGAACTCGAGCGGGAGACCGACGAGGTGATCGCTTTGCAGACGCCAGCGGATTTCCGTGCCGTCGGCCAGTACTACCGGAACTTCGGGCAGGTGACCGACGAAGAAGCGATCACGTATCTCGATCGGGACGGCTAACGGACTGTTCACAACGAGTCGGGTTATTCGACCGGCATTCGGCGATTCCGCATCTCCGCACCGCAGTTCGGACAGGAATCAGGCGCAGTTGCGTGGACGACGGTCCCGCAGTCGAAACACTCGTATGTCGATTCCGTCTTGGGGTCGAGTTTGATGTCTTTCATGGCAGAGACGATGGACGAGTCGGATTCTGGTGGTCGTCGCATTTAGGAATAATAGGGATATTAGGATGAACTTATCCGTCAACTATCTAGCGTCGGTAGAAAATAGGGGTTCAGTATTCAACCAGTATCGGACAGCGCTGCCGGAACGCCGAGCTCGCTGAAGACGACGTCGAAGAGCTTCCGCTGGGCGGTCCGAATGTGCCGGTAGAACGCTGCTGGAGATATCTCGAGCGCCGCAGCGACGTCTTCACCTGACTGGTCGCGTGGCGACTCGAAGTAGCCGCCGTAGTAGGCGACCTGGACGACCTCGAGCTGACGGTCGGTGAGGCGTTCGCGTAGCGTCGACCGGAAATCCCGCGGCGACGTCCGCTCGACGGTCCGCTTCGATCGGAGATCGGCGTCCGCGAACGTCTTCGAGACGATGTCGACACTTTCCCGAACGTCAGCAGAGCTCGGCACGTCGACGACGACCCGCACGCTCGAGGGAGTCGCCTCGACCCCTCGCAACACGATGCCGTGATCCGCGAGTTGGAGGGCGAACACGGGTCGTGAAAGCTGCACCCGGATCGTCCCGCCAGCCTCGCTCCCATCAGTGTCGGGGGTGTCCGTCTCGCTGTCGGCTCCGTCTGCGCGTCCTTCGTTGCTGATGACCTGTGCGCGCTCGACGCCGACGAGATCCGTAGCTACAGCCGCGACGACGTCCGGCGAGGCACCATCGACTGTCGCGAACACCGACGCCCCGTCGTCGGACTGACGAATGCCGTCGTCGAACGAGACGGTACACTTGGCTCGTCGGGCGAGTCGGGCGAACAGAAACGTCCCATCGGCTACGTCGAACTCGAGTCGCGTGCTCGCATCCGACAGCAGTGCGTGTTTGCGCTCGACCGCCGCGATCGCGGCAGCGATCGTCTCGCCGAGTTCCGCGAGAACGGCCTGAATCATGTCGTCGAACGCTTCAGGCTGATCCGCATAGACGGTCACCACGCCATACGAGAACTCGTCGTAGGCCAGCGGGACGCTCATCGCAGACTGGTAGCTGCAAGTAAGGGCAGTCGACCGCCAGGACTCATCACGGAGTCCGTCGGCGACGTTCGAGACGACGGTCGCCTCACGGTCGGTTGCCGTGGTGACGGCTGGTTCGCTCGCATCCGCAAGCGAAAGCGAGACGCTGTCTACGTACTCCCGCCCGTCGAGCGTGTCGCTTTGAGCCCGCGGCTCGAGACGGTCGCTACCGGCTTCGACGGCCCCGATCCAGGCGAACGAGAAACGGTCGGCGGTCGTGAGTCGGTCACAGACGGCGTGTTCGATCTCCTCGCGGGTTTCTGCCCGGACCAGTGCCTGATCGAGTTCCCTGATGATCTCGTTGATTCGGTTGAAACGAGTGAGCTGTCGGTTCTGCCGCTTGAGTTCGCGATCGCGTTCGCGCAGCGTTCGTTCGCGCTCGAGTCGGTCGAGTGCCGCTTCCGTGGTCGCCGCCAGCAGGTCGGTCAACTCTCGAGAGACATCGTTGAACGACCCCGACTCAGTCGATCCCGCCACGAAGACGCCGTGGTCGCCGATGGGAACGTACGCAGCGCTTCGCAGATCAGTTTCGGGATTCGAGAGCAACATGGAGTCGTGAACGTCTGCGAAAAACCGCGTCTCTCCGTCGACGAAGACGCGACCGGGGATGCTGTCCTCGGACGCCCGATGGTCGCGAGCCGGACCGTGTATCCGCTCCATCCCCGGCGAGGACGCAGCCGGTCGTAACACGTTCTCGTCGGTATCGAACAGGTAGGCGGCGCTGGCCTCGAGATCGAGCACATCCGTCGCGTCATCAACAACGATATCGGCGATCTCGCGGTCGGTTTCGGCGTACAGCAGCTTTCGCGTGGTCCGGTGTAACGCCGTCAGTGCCTCCTCGCGGCGCTTACGTGTCGTGATGTCGCGACAGCTATAGAGGGTCGTCCCGCCCTGAATCGAGACCTCGCGGACGTTAACCAGCAGCGTGTGCTCACGGCCCGCCCTGTCGGTGGCCGTACACTCGATGTTCGTCAGCACGCCGTCGGCCTCGAGATTCTCGCGGTCGAAGAGGTCCGGTCCGAGCAGTTCGTCGATCGTCCCCATCTCGTGGATCTCGTCGTCGGTGTAGCCGAAGATGAAGTGGACGTTCGGACAAACGTAGGTAAACGCCCCATCGTCGTCGGTGATGAGGACGGTGTCGGTCATGTTGTTGAGCGTCACCCGGTGAAGTTCCTCGGATTCGCGGAGTTCGTGCTCGAGTCGGGCGCGATCGGTGACATCAGTCGCCCGCACGAGCAGCGAGACGACGGTGCCTGACTCGTCGTGGACCGGGCGGACAGTCACCTCGAACGTGGTCGACTCGTCGATTGCATCGGCCTCACCGTCTTCGGTCCCCGTCCCGTCAGCACGATGTCGCGTCAGTTCGTGATGGGCGACCGTGCCGGCCGCCGCCTGGTCGATCGCGTCCTCGATCGCAGCCCCACCGTCCGCAATCGACTGCCACCAGGGAAGGGCTGACAACTGCCGGCCGACAACGTCGCTCGCGGTCGCATCGATCGCCGCAAGCGCGGCTTCGTTGGCCCGCCGAACGGTGCCATCCGGCTCGAGCACCCACGCGTACGTCTCCGGGTCCGCGAAGATCGCGTCGAACTGGCGGGTGCGGTCTCGCAGCCGGCGGCGCTCGCGTCCGTCTGCGAGCGCTCGCTCGACCGCCGCTCGACAGTCCGCGGCCGCCGGATCGGTCGCACTCGAGCGAGGCACGTACGCCGAGATATCCGCCGCGACTGCCGCGCTAGCCAGCGTTTCGTCACCGTCGGCTGGTGCGAACACGATCGGCAGGTCACGAGTACGCTTTCGAACCCGCTCACAGAGGTCGAGCCCGGTCTCCTCGTTCGCGAGCGACTGTGCAGTCAGCAGACAGTCGATAGACTCTGTCTCGAGCCGGTCGAGTGCTGTGCCGACGGTCGAGACGGCAGTCACTGTGCGTGTCTCGTCTGCGAGCGCACGCGAGAGAACGTTCGAATCGGGTGGCTCGGCGACGAGGAGACGGGCATCGTCGAGCGTCCGTACGGATGCCATTCGTCACCGATAGGGACTCCTGTGGCTACAACCCATCGCTCGAGGCAAGCGATTGCTGCTACTCGACACTCGATTCGAAACAAGCGATTCCGGCCCCGGTGACGCCGGAGTCGGAGTGCGATCGGGGGCCGACCGCGTGTCTTCTCACTGCGACCGAAGCGGTTACCGATAGTCATCCAGGGTCACGGTCCCGTCCGTGGACATCGCAACCCAGGCGTCGTCTCGAGCGATATCAGCGATGACGAGGTGCGATCGACCATCGATCTCGTCGATCGCTGCTACGATGTCGCTCGACGCATCCACCTGCCGTCCAGCCGACGTCGCTTCGGGCGTCATTATTCGATCGTATATCCACGGCACTGATGAACGTTCCGGAACTCACTCGATCGATGGTTGAACACCGGAGAAATTACCTTCATTTCGTATAAATCGAGATGTTATAACCAGCATCAAGTAACAGTCGGAACCGTTATGTACCCGGAGGGGTCTCGTCTGCGACGACCGACTGGACGTGCCCGACCACACCGCTTTTCAGTTTGACGTGTGGTCCGTCGGGATCTCCACCGTGAAGTACCTCGGGGACAAGCCCCGAGGCACTCGCCCTACTCAGCCTGTAGACCACCGCGATCTCGCCGATGAGCGGTTCGGTATCCTCGGGTGGGTCCTCGTCGTCCTGTACGAATTCGACGGTGAGTCCTTGTTGTAGTTCGTCGGCGCGTGGACGATCGGCAGCCATAGTCGAGTCTGCAGCGAGGCGACAAAAAGCCACACTGCCTGCAATGGCGATAATCGTCTCATTCGGACTCCTGTCAGTCAGTTCCGGTGCAACCGCAACGTCTTGCGGTTGCCCCGGTACACCGTGACAGCAGACCGTCTCACTCCTCGTCGAACTCGAGGGCGACAGAGTTGATACAGTAGCGTTTGCCGGTCGGGTCGGGGCCGTCGTCGAAGACGTGGCCGAGGTGGCCGCCACAGGAGGCACACAGGACCTCGGTTCGGCGCATACCGTGGCTGGTGTCGAGTCGCGTTTCGATTCGGTCGTCGTCGGTGTCGTAGAAACTGGGCCAGCCACAGTCCGACTCGAACTTCGTCTCGGAGTCGAACAGTTCGGCCCCACAGCCGGCACAGGCGTACGTCCCGTCGTCGGTATGTTCGACGTACTCGCCGCTGAACGGCGGCTCGGTGCCCGCCTCGCGGAGAATCCGATACTCCTCATCGCTCAGCCGGCTGCGCCACTCGTCGTCGCTCGTCGCGTGGTCTCCCTCGTTACTCATGGGTAGTGATACGGCCGAGAGGCTCAAGAGTCTGTCTCCGAACCGATCGCTGGGTGCCGCCACGGCGCGCTCGAGTCACCCGACGGTGTCGTCACCGGCTGGTGATGATGTCCGTACTCCCGCAGTTGGGACACTATGTCATGCGGCCCAGTTTGGGGACTTCGATCCGTCGCCATGCGTCGTCCCCGCCGGGCGCTTCGAAACCACAGTTTCGGCAGCGTGACCGTTCGTGCGCTGAGAGTTCGCTTGCCATGCTTCGACATATGTCGGAGGCTGTCATAGTTGTTGGTTCACTGAACGACGACTCTCTCCGATTCCAATGGATCGTGCAACCGACGGGCAGCCGACGTCGGCCACGAAGCGACTGTCGGACTGCGGTCCATGCACACCCGATCGCGTGCGTCTCGCGTTCGATCGGTGTGCGCCGTCCCGTGTCGGCCGACAGTATGACAGGGGAGTGAAGCGTGGACGGCGCTACTGGGTCGGGGCTGCTTCGACGACACTCGCCACCGAAGCACCCAGCCGGTCGCGTGGATCGATCGGAGATCACCTCGTCGGTTCGGCCACCGCCACCGAGCGCCCGTTGTCGGATGGTGTTATCGGGTTCCCAACCCCATTCCGGGTCCAGCGCTCGCATCGTCTCCGGGAGCTATCGCCCACCGTACCCGATCTCCGTGGAAAGTATCCACAAACGATTATAAAAGGGTTACCGAACATATCAATAATAAATCACGGTGCTGCTGGCTTGGTGTCCCCGCCAACACTTCGAATTCGATCGCGATGGACCGCCAGCCAGGCTGACTTGTCGCTGTAGATTCCAGTTGGATTAAGGGTACTCCAGTCGAATCGTGGAATGATGGGTTCCGGACACGAACTCGCCGCAACGGCGCTCGATACTCTCCCGATCACCGTCGCGATAATCGACGACGAAGGGGAGATCCAACTGACGAATCGGTCGTGGCGCGAGTTCGCAAGCGCGGAGGGCGACGACTACGTCGACGCGAATTACCTCGCGGCTGCCGTGACGGCAGACGACGAGTACGCCCAACAGGCTGTCGACGGGATCGAGGCCGTCCTCGTCGGCGATCGAGACTCGTTTTCGATGGAGTACCCCTGTCACTCGCCCGACGAAAAGCGCTGGTTCCTGATGCGGGTCACCCGGTTTTCCCACGACGGCCAGCGGCTGGCGTCGCTCGTCCACCTCGAGATCACCGAGCGAAAGCTGGCTGAACTCGCCGCCGAAGCAAACGCCGAGCAGGTACGTGACGAACGGCAGGCCCTCGAGCACGTCCTCGAGCGCGTCGACGGCCTCGTCCGCGATGTCACCGACGCGGCCGTCAGTGCGGAGACGCGAGCCGAGATCGAACGCGATGTCTGTCGGCGACTCACCGCGACCGACCCCTACGTGCTCGCCTGGATCGGTCGCATCGACGTGACGAACCGCCGGCTCTCGCCCCGCGAGTGGGCCAGCGACGACGTTCCCCTCGAGGACGACGAACTCGTCCTCGACGCCGACGGCGTACATCCCGCCGTCCAGGCGCTCGAACGCGAGGGGGCGCAGGTGATCGAAGACGTCACAGCACACGACGACGCCGACCGGTTGTGGCCGATGGGTGCTGGCGACCACTTCCGCTCGGTTGCCGCCCTGCCGCTGACGTACGGCGACGTTACCTACGGCGTGCTGGTCGTGTTCGCCGACGAACCCGACGCCTTCGACGAACGGGAACTGCTCGTCCTCGAGTCGCTGTCCGGGACGGTCGCGACCGCGATGAACGCACTCGAGGTCAGGCGGATGCTGACGACCGAGGCCGTCGTCTCCGTCGAGGTCGCGATCGAGGATCCGTCGCTGTTCGTCACGGCGCTGTCGGCGACGTTCGACGCCACGGTCAGCTACCGCGGCCTGACCGAGGACGACGGCACGCCGCTGATCGTCCTCCACGTCGATCGCACGTTCGAGGACGACGAACTCGAGGCGGTCGGGATCGACCACGACGTGACGCTGCTCTCGACGACCGACGACGGGACGCTCCTCGAAGTTGCCATCACGGACGGGCTCGTGACGGCGCTGAGCGAGCACGGCGCGGTGATTCGCGAACTGGTCGCGACCGACGGCGTCGCCGATCTCGCGGTCGATTTCCCGGATGGACGTTCAGCACGGTCTGCCTACGACCTGCTCGAGCGCCGGTACGATCGGGTCGAACTCCTCAGCTACTACGAACGGGACGAGCCCGCCCAGACGCCACACGACGTGACGGCACGCCTCGAGTCGTCGCTGACCGACCGTCAACTGCAGGCGCTGCGCAAGGCCTACTACGCGAATTACTTCGAATGGCCCCGCGATATCTCGGGGGAAGAACTGGCAGCGTCGATGGACATCTCCCGGTCGACGTTCCATCAGCACCTGCGGGCTGCCCAGCGGAAAGTCCTCGCCGAGCTGTTCGATTGATCACCTCTGTGTCTGTCGGTTCTCGTGTCAGTGTACATAGTGAGGGAGTGCTACTTTATATGTACATGTCGTAGCGGATACATCCGAGCGCTATCGGTCAGGGTCAACGAGGCAGAGGATGCAACAGGAACACATCGACGCAGGCAAGGCGATACAGAAACGGACCGGGAAAACGTTCTATCTCGCGACGCGGTTTCTCCCCGAGCGCGTGCGACACGCCACGCACGTCCTCTATGCGTTCTTTCGGATCGCTGATGAGGTCGTCGACGACGCCGATGGCGTCCCGCCCGCCGAGCAACGCGCCCACCTCGAGGAACTTCGCGCCCAGGCCCTCGGCGAGCGCACGCCCGACGATCCCGTCCTCGAGGCCTTCCAGGAACTCCGGACCAGATACGGCATCACCGACGACGAGGTCGACGAGTTCATCGACGCGATGGCGACCGACATCGACACCGACCGCTACGAGACCTACGCCGACCTCGAGTCCTACATGCGGGGGTCGGCCGCGGCCGTCGGCGTGATGATGACCGCGATCATGGAACCCGACGACGAGGCGACCGCGCTGCCACACGCGATCAAACTTGGTGAAGCCTTCCAGATGACGAACTTCCTGCGAGATGTCCGCGAGGACGTCCTCGATCGGGACCGCATCTACATCCCACAGGAGACGCTTCGGGAACACGACATCGAGCCAGCACAGATCGAGCGCCTCGAGTTCGACGAGTCGTTCGCGTCGGCGATGGCAGCCGAACTCCAGCGAACCGAAGACCTCTACCGCGAGGGCGTCGCCGGTATCCGCTACCTTCCCGAAGACTGTCAGCTCCCGGTCTTGCTGGCGGCGGTCCTCTATGCGGAACACCACACCGTCATTCGAGCGCAAGGGTACGATGTGCTCACGGACGAACCGTCGCTGTCGACGGCGCGAAAGCTGTGGTGTCTCGCGAAGACGCGCTGGCACTGGCACTGGAATCGCGATCCAGAGGCAGTGTTCCAGCGGGTGTCGGCAATCCCCTCGCGCGAACCCGACCACCGCGGCCCCGAACACGGGGACAGCGTTCCGACTCGCTAGTGGGATTATCAAACCCCTCGATATGGTGGAACTCGTTTCGTTGTATCGGACGATGTCCACCCACATATGTCCGTAACGCAGAACTCCGAGTTCATGGAGGAGGAACGACAGATGGCACGAACGGTTGCGATCAGTCTCGGCGCGTGGCTCGCCGTGACGGCGCTGGCCGTGGTACTATTGCTCCTGTTCGGTGAACCGCTCTCGAGTCTGGTCGTCTGACGGTCGCGACACGCGACGTGGCGGCCGCTACTTAGCGTCGCCGTCCACCAGCAGGCTCGTCTCGGCGACGATGAACGTCGCTAGCTTGCGTTTGGTGTGGGCTGTGAGGAGGTGGTCCTCGAGTTGCTCGCCGGCGGCCGGCGATTCGCGACAGATCGGGCATTCGATCGGCGCTTTTCTGGCCATGCTAACAGTTGACTAGCAGTGAGTAAAAGGCTCCTGCTGGAACTCGCAGTCGGACCCCGTCAGTCTCGAGTCCACACCAGCCTCGCCGTGCGGGTGTCCCGAAGCCAGTGATACAATCTGGCTCAATATCACTCTCGAGCGCCCGGCTCGATCAGTTTCAGTCACCGGAACGCACAGCTGTCGGCATCGAGAGGTCGTAGCGCTCGGTCCGAAGAAGGACGAGACAGAACAGCCCGGCGACGCCGGCGGCCAGCCACTGCCCGTAGAGCGCGTTGATCGTTCCCCAGAGCAGCACGAAACTCACCAGATCGTCCAGCGCGAACTCGCAGGTTCGGACGCGCTCGAGGATGGCCGCCCGATCGAACGCGAGGTCGACGAGGACGACAGCGATGGTTCCCGAGAGGAGCCACCCCCAGTAGTTCGACGCTGGAACGCCGTAGTAGCCACCGGGTGGGAGGTACGACCAGAAGCCGATGGCGACGGCTGCGGGGTCGAGCACCAGATCGATCGCGAGGACGGCGGTGATCGCCGAGAAGGCGCGCGGGACGAGGCGGCCGGCCCGCTCGTCGAGAGCCAACAGGGTGAGCAGATAGGCGTTGAGAACCAGCGGGACGAAAAACAGCGGCAGGGCAAGCGGCACGTCCCCGCCCACCATCGGTCCGAGGCTGATCCCGTACTCGAAGGTCCCGTAGGGCCAGCCCGTCTGTATGCCGACGAGTTCGATCGCGTACGTATACGCCGTCAGAACCACGAGCGGGACGAGCGCCCGGCGGTCGAGTTCGGGAAGCAAAGCCACCACCAGCGGCGAGCGCATCACCAGCGTCCCAAACAGGATCAACAGTGGGTTGTACGACAGCAGCGGTGGCAAGAGCCCCTCCGCACTCGCGACCAGCGTCACCGCGCCGATGACCGGAAAGACGACTGCGATGGTAAACCGGTTCTCGCGGATGAGTGCCTCGAGTCGCCGTTGCACGACGGCTCTCGTCGTCTCGTCGGCGTTACCGTTGGCAACTGACGGCGTTCGGCTGGCGCTGCTGTCCGTCTCGGCACTCGAGGCAGATCCGGTCGACTCACCGCTATCCATAGAACACCCTCCAGAGTCCGCCCATCGTCAGGGCCGCGCCGACGACGGTGTTGATCGCAGGGAACCACCAGTAGGCCCGATCGACGGCGACGCTTGCGGTGGCGATCGCGACGACGAGCGCCGGGTAGACGAGCATGAGCGCACCGAGTCGGACATCGAGCGCGCCGAAGGCGGCCGTGCTGGCGAGCCAACAGGTGCCACAGTAGACGTACGTGCGGCGCTCGCCCAGCACCGTTGCAGTCGTCCGAATGCCGGTCTCGCGGTCGGGTTCGATGTCGGGGATCGCCGAGAAGGTGTGCATCCCCATCGCCCACAGCCAGCCACCGACGACGGCGAGGACGGGGGGGTGTGTGCCGGCGACGGCGGCGTAAGCGGCTGCACCCGGCGTGATATACAGGCCGTTCGAGAGCGAGTCCACGAACGGCGTCGTCTTGAACCGCGCTGGCGGGGCGCTGTAGGCCGCCCCGAGGACGAGAAAGGCGATCAACCAGGGGATCGCGGCGGTCGAGAGCACTGGGACGAACAGCAACGGCAGGGCCGCACAGAGCCCAACAACGGCAGGCACGTATCCCTGCCCGCGATAGCGTGCCTCCCGGTCATCCTTTTTCGGGTTCGCCGCGTCGATCTCCCGGTCGTATATGTCGTTGATACCATAGAGGAAGACGTTCGCGGGCAAGAGGAAGTAACCGAACAGGGCGACCGGAGCGAGGGCGAACAGGTCACTGACGGTGTTTGCAGCATAGGCTGCTCCCACCAGTACCGGCCCCGCCAGATACAGCCAGAACCGCGGCCGCGAGAGGACCAGCAGGTACGTGAGGTGTGCGCCGATACCGCCGTCGGTCGCCCGCGAGTTCGAACTCATCGGTGGTCTCTCTGTTTCACATCCCCAGTGTTCCCATCACGAGCCCGCGATCGTCTACTCCGGTTGTCGGTCGTTGGCCCCATCACGGCTCGAGGCCGCCGCCGTGGTCCTCGAGTACCTTCTCCGCGGTCAGGTCGCCGCTGATGAGACACATTGGGACGCCGATCCCAGGTGTGGTATCACCACCCACGAAGTAGAGCCCATCGACTTCCTTCGAGCGATGGGGCGGTCGAAACAGCGAGGTCTGCCGGAGCGTGTGGGCCAGCCCCAGCGCCGTCCCCTCGTAGCTGTTGTACCGGTTCGCGAAGTCCTCGATGCAGAACCGTTCCTCGAGGACGATCCGGTCGCGCAGGTCGGTGCCGGTGTTCGTTGCGATATCCTCGAGGATCATATCGCGATACTGGTCGCGGAGCTGGGGCGTGTCCTCGAGGCCAGGCGCGATCGGCACGAGGACGAACAGGGCGCTGTGGCCGTCTGGTGCGACGGTGTCGTCGGTCTCGGATGTGACACACAGGTAGTAGGCGGGATCGTCGGGCCAGCGTGGGTCGTCGAAGATGTGCTCGAAGTGCTGGTCCCAGTCGGTCGGCAACACGAGGGTGTGGTGGGCCAGTTCGTCGACCTCGCCCTCGACGCCGAGATAGAGCAGGAACGCAGAGGGGGCGTAGGTCCGCTCATCCCAGTAATCGGCGTCGTAGCCGCGGCGTTCGGGCGTGAGCAAGTCCTGCTCGGTGTGGGCGTAGTCGGTGTTGCTCACGACCAGATCCGACCGGACGGGGCCGTCTGGCGTTTCGACCTTGAACCCGCCGGTGCGGCCCTTGATCTCGGTCGCCGGGCGGTCGGTCTCGTACTCGACACCTAACTCGCGACCGAGCTCGGTGATCCCGTCGACGACCGCGCCGATCCCGCCGTCGGGGTACCAGACGCCGAGGTTGAAATCGACATGGCTCATGAGATTGTACAGCGCCGGCGTGTTCGTCGGCGAGCCACCCAGAAACACCAGCGTATACTGCATGATCTGCTGGAGCTTCGGATGATCGAAGTAGCCCTCGACGTGACCCTGCATCGACCCGAGCAAGGAGAGGCCACGCGCCTGTCGGGCTACGTCGAGGTCGATGTAGTCCCGCAGGCGCTCGCGATCCTTGTAGACGAAGTGTTTCATCCCGACCTCGTAGTTCTCCCGGGACTTCTCGAGATAGCGCTCTAAGGCTTCGCCCGCACCTGTCTCGTACTCCTCGAAGACAGCCTTCGTTCGCTCGATATCCGGCGTCACGTCGACCTGATCGCCGTCCTTGAAGAAAATCCGGTAGTGTGGATCGAGATGCGTGAGTTCGTAATAGTCGCTCGGCGTCCGATCGAAGTTGGCGAAAAACCGCTCGAAGACATCGGGCATCAGATACCACGAGGGACCCATATCGAACCGAAACCCGTCTCGCTCGAGGCGACTCGCCCGGCCACCCACCTGTTCGTTTTTCTCGATGACGCGCACGTCCGCTCCCGCGTCGGCGAGATAACAGGCCGTCGAGAGCCCACCGATTCCGCCTCCGATCACGACGACCGACACGCCGGCCAGCGATTCCATGCCCGAAGGGAGTATGCGAGCAATGTTAAACGTGTGTCATACATAGGTAGGGAATGCGATCAGTTATCGCGAGGGTGCGAGACGATGAAGCGGAATCTCGCCGTCCGCGACCGTCGAACTCAATCGGGCCGGTGAGTTCCTGTAGACTGGGCGCGTAGGCTCTCTATGGACGAAACGACTGTTCTCGTAACCGGTGGGACGCGCGGCATCGGCCGCGCTGTCGCCGACGCGTTCGCGGCAGACGGGGCAACCGTCGTCATCGGCGCTCGGGACGGTGACGAGGTCGCGGCGACTATCGACGCGCTCGAGGCCGCGGGCGCGACTGCCGACGGCTGCCGAACTGACGTCCGGGACGAGTACGACGTGGAACGGCTGGCCGAACTCGCCTCGCGAGCGGGTGGGACGACCGGTATCGATATCGTTGCTCCCGCGGCGGGCGTCTATCACGGCGAGGCCGGCCACACGCCGACAGACGACGAATCGTATGCCGCGTTCGACGACCACTGGCGGACGAACGCTCGCGGCGTGTACGCGACGATCAGCGAGTCGATTCCGCATCTAAACGATGGGGCACGGGTTCTCGTTCCGACCGGGTCGGTCGCCAGTGACGGTACAGCGGGCTACGGCTCCTACGCCATCTCGAAGGCGACGGCGGAGGCCGTTGCTCGGGGTTTCGCCGTCGATACCGAGTACGTCGTGGGCTGTCTGGACCCCGGCATCGTCGCGACGGAACTCACCGGTGAACATGGTCGTGATCCGGACTCGGTCGCGCCGATGTTCGTCTGGGCGGCGACCGAGGCAGATCCCGACGTGATAGACGGCACCGTCGTCGGACTGGGCGAGTGGAAAAAAGCGACCCGGTAAGGGTCATCGCGATGGTCGGCGACCTTGGACGTGGATACTGCCGTCTCAGAAGCCACCAAAGGCCATCAGGAACAGCGCGACGGCGATGATCGCGAACAGGCCGCCGACGCCTTTCTTGATCGTTCCCGTATCAAGTGCGGTTGAGACGTAGGGCGCGATCTGGCCGCCCAGCGTCGTCGCGGGCACCGTCCAGATGACCATGTTCCAGGGCGTCGACGCGAGGTCCATCGTGTGGCCGCCGGGGACCAGCCCGCCGCCGAAGACGTGGACGACCGACGCCAGCACGGCCGTCGTCGCGACGACGATGTGATTCGTCCCGATGGCGACGCGGACGGGGACCTCCGTCCGGAGCATCGAGATGATGCCGAGTTCGCCGATTCCGAAGCCGGCCAGCCCCTGGAAGACGCCGCCAACGCTATAGTTGGCAAACCGCTCGAGATATCCCGAGCGAGAGTATCGGTAGTCGTTGCCGTCTCGATCGACTCGAGTGACGGTGCCGCTGTCGTCCGTTTCGACGCCCGCCGGGCCGAGTTTGGCAGCGTCGTTCGGCAGATTGCCGGTGGTGCCGCCGTCGGCTGCGACCGTCTCGCCGCCGGAGCCACCGCCGGGTTCCTCGTGGCCGAGGTCAGCTTTGAAGAGGAGGAACGCCGCCGCGAGTAGTGCGAGCCCGAGTAATGCGTGAAACAGCGGTTCGGGGATGACGAACGAAAGCAGTGCCCCGCCGACGACGAACGGAATCCCGCCGAGGACGAGCGCCGTGCCGAGTCGCCGGTCGACCAGTCCGTACTGGATGAAGGCGAGCGCGGAACTCGAGAGGCCAAAGGACTCGCTGATGAGGCCGACCTTCACCAGCGTATTCGGTTCCAAGGGATACGCAACCAGTGGGAAGACGAAGATGAGGAACGGGACGAACAGCGCAGAGCCACTGATCCCGACGGTGTTGACGATCGTCGCACCGGTAGCGAACGCGATGAACAGCCACCAGTACTCGAGCCAGTAGCCGGCGCCGGCATCTGCCGGCGTCGGCGCGAAGAAGTAGACGCCGACGATGAACGCCAGTGGTGCGAGGAACACGAACACGTGCTGATACTTCAGGAACGCCTTCTGAATCCGCGAAACCGATGATGAGGCTGTCATTGAGCCGTGAACGCTGCGTTTGGAAGGGTGAAATAAGAGTATTTTCGTCTCGCCTCTCCTTGTGAACTAGTCGTATGGTGACAGCGAACGATTCCACGTCGATTGGCTCGGAAATACCCGGCACGTGCCGGGCCACGCATTGGGTTGATTGATACGGTCTGCTGTAACGATTTACCGGTGCAACCGCAGTGCGGGTCGCGGTTGCACCGGAAATGACTTACAGTAGTCAGTATGACACGGCGAAAAATTCCCTCAATATTTATTACGCCACCCATGCTATTTCCTCTCACAATGAGTTTTCCAGAAGGGCCCCGCAAACCGGGTGAGCAGTCTGCGATAGATGACGACGCTGACGCAGTCGACCACGCCCCGACGGACGGACTCATCGCGACCGTACTCGAGGCGCTTCGGACACACAGCGAGACGTGGGCAGACCGCTACGTCGAGATGCGCGTCAGCGCGCGCCTCGACAGTCGAGAGTAACGGCCGATCGCGCGTTCTCCCGACCGATTTCTGGACCGTCTGTTTGATCGCTACCAACGGTTATACACACCCGTGTCGTACGGTGACATGGTGTTCGGAGATGCACACAGTCGCAACGAAGGCAGTCACCTGCCCACACTGCGGAGACGAAGCAAGCGTTTCACTCCCCAGTGAGGAGACGGAGCTGAAAGTACGGCACTCGGTCGCAGCGTTCGGCGACTATACGACAGTCACGTGCTCGGAAGGCCATACCTACTGGGTATACTTCTGTTAGTCCTCGAGCGCGTCGAGCGGCCATTTTGCAGTCCTCTCAGTTAGAGATCAGACTGTGTGAGCGAACGCAGTCGCTCCGGAGAATCGATCACGACGCAGAAATCTAGTAGGAAACGGACTCGCTACCGAGGTTCAATCGATATGGCCTTCACGACGCAGTTGATCTGCGTCCTGGCCGGTGTAGCGCCACTCGATGGTGGCCTTTTCGTCTTGCCAGTCCCAGGGCTCGGCGACGACGATGTCGTCTTGCTCGATCCAGGTGCGGTATTTCATGCGCCCGGGAATGCGGCCGAGTCGCTCCTTGCCGTCCTCACAGCGGAGCTGGACGTGGTTGCCACCGAGGTGTTCGGTGACGACGGCGAATACTTCATCGCTGTTGGGCATACGGAGGTTCCGTCGCCCGGAGTCTTCTGTCACAGCTTATCTACGTGGGGCAGACATTTAAAGGATTGGAGAGTCATGGTATCGTGACTCGCACTGCGGTCGTTCACTTGTCGGAAGAGAGTTTGTCGGCGTTCCGGGCCTGTTCCGTGCGTCGATCAGCTTGTGCCATCCGGTTTTGTGCCGCGTTCGAGAGGGGCTCCGACAAGTCACTACGTGCCTCGGTGAGACGCTGCTCGACCCGCTGGAGGCGCTCAGCGACGGTGGTAAGCTGCTTGTCGGCAGTGTCTCGCTCGCTATCGCGTGCCCGCTCGGCAGCCCTTCGTGCGGCCTCGACGACGGCTGCGAGGGCGCGCTCGAGTCCGTTGACGGCGTTCGACGAACCACCGTCTCGGTCACCGTCATTGCTCAGCGCCGCAATCTCTTCCCGCGTCTCGTCAGCGATGTCGGCCACAAACGTCGCAAGCGATGCCTTGCCCGTCTCGGGGCGCTCGATGCGGACCGTCGACTTGCCTCCGGGAGTCGGGTTGACCCGGTAGGCGCCGATGGCGTCGTCGCTGTCCCGAACCTCTGTCGTGTAGGCCCCACCGGTGTGGACATAGACGGCGTCGTTCCCGTCTACCGGCGACTCGTACAGCCGACCGGCGAAATCGTCTTCGACGGCGACCGTCGAGAGATCGGTCGCAGTCCTCTCGCCGCCGATCTCGAGCTTTGTCGCGCGATCGCGGGCGACCAGCGGAACCTCGCTGCCGACGCCGGCTGCCGTCGGTGTTCCGTCGTCCGAAACAGCGACGCGTTCGCTATGTGGCGCACGGCCCGCACCGTTGACTGTCAGTCGGTGATCCCCGGCCGGAACGTCCTGCACGACCGCGATGCCACCGAACGTCGGGACGGCCTCGGGGTCGCTCTCCAGCAGGACGACCGACTCGACGGCCGTCTCCGTCGTGGTCAGTCCTTCATTCTCCGGCGCATCGTCAGTTGTGACCGCCTCCGTAACGCGGGTGATCACACTGTTTATCGGCGCCGCCTCGCCGATGGCGTCGTAGCGGTCGGCCAGTGCCGTCCGGTGGTTGGGAACGGAGATGTCGGCCGCCGGATTGTCGTAGCGAGACTGAGTCCACGGCGTCCCCGTCGTCGTGATGTGGCCGGCGATGGCGTCCTCGACCACGTCGGGGACGGCGAACTCGAAGCTCAACTGTGGCCCGGTGAAGGATGTGATATGTTCGAGCTCGCTGCTCGGGACGAGGTCGTACTCGACGTCTGTATCGGCCTCGCGCTCGCGGTGTCCAAAGACGAGTCCCGTCTCGCGCGTCGGCAGGCCCGTCGGCGGCGACGTCAGCGCGTCGTACGATCGGACCGTCAGATCGTCGTCGATCAGCGAGTCGCGGGTCACGGACGGCAGCCGTTCGTGCTCGTAGATCGGCACGCCCTCGTACTCCGGGACGAGGTAGGGGAGTCGTGACCCTTCGTCTCGCGGCAGTCCGTACGCGAGCGGGATCTCGAGGTCTGCGAGGTCCTCGATACCCTCGAGCGCCGTGTTCGTGATGTCCGCCAGCAGATCCTCGATGGCGATCCGCTGGAAGCCGTCGGGAACGTCATTGACCGAGAGCGCACTCGAGTGTGAGCCGAGTTCCGAGAGGATGCGCGGCACCATCGTCGGATCCGGATCCAGAAACTCGTTGTTCGGCACCGATCGGGAGTGAGAACTGGCGACGTACAGTTGCGGCTCGTCGGTCTCCGTGTCGACGAAGACATGCACCACTTCCCAGTCGTGCCAGTGGAAGTTGGTCGTGAACTGGTCGAACACCGAATAGAACCAGAACTGGACCACGGCGAGTGGCGAGTCCTCGTACTCGACGGCGTTGTAGAACACCGTCGGCTTCGGCGGGTCGCCGTCGCTGTATCGCTCGTGGTAGCCGTCGAGAGCATCGAATCCGGTGACGACGGTCTGGCCGTCGCGCTCGCTGGTGTATGGCTGTGGGTCCGTCGGAAACCACGGTTCGTTGGCGTCGAAGTACAGCGTCGGGGCAAATCTCGTCGCCAGCTCTCGAGCCATTTGGTCGTCTACCTGGCTCGTCTGGCCATCGCGCTCACGTTCAAACGCTGAACAGCCAGCCAGCGCGGTCCCACCGATGCTGGCGAGTGTGCCAAGGACAGTCCGGCGATCCACGTCGAACTCGGTGTCGTCGGTCACGAGTTATCGTCCTCCGTCTGTAATCCAACCGTCGAGATGCACACGACGACACCTGTGCTGACCATACCGCTGTGTGGAACTATTTGCTCAATAAGCTTCTGTAGTCTGACCGCTCACGACGCACCTACAGTTCGCGATCCGAATCGGGGTTCTCGAGGTCCCACAGCAGTTCGGGCAGAAACGCCTCGAGGTTGTCGATGACCCGCCGCTCGCTGACGTTCAAGCCCTCACAGTGGTCGTGGGCTGAATCCCGAATGTCGACGTGGAGGTCACCGTTCTCGAGCCAGACGCCGAGCGGAAAGACCGAACACCGGGTCGGTTTCCAATCTTCCTCGAGATGGAGCGAACAGAGGCCGTCCTCGCGCAGGAACGCACAGGCCGAGCCGTCCTCGGCGACGTGGTCGTCGCGGTCTTTGCCCTCGCGGGTGACGAACTTCTCGCCGCGGAACTCCGTCGTGGTCTCGGCGAGATTTGCTCGCTGGGCTAACTCGAGGAGGTCCCGGTCGTACAGCAACACGCCGTGGTGACAACACCACGTGCAGTCGTCGACGCACTCGAAGGTAAGCTCGGGATCGAACTCGACGACGGCCTCGCGGCCGGGGTAGACTTCGACGCGTCGCGGGGCGTCAGCGCTCACGTGTCGTGGGTAGGTGGTCGTCGCCAAGTGCCTTTCTACCCGTACCCGTCGGTTTGGGGTGCGCCAGCAGCCACTGACAGAAATCAATATCACAGCCGAGAGTAGCCGATTCCGCGGTCACGCTCGAGACGGGACGCAACCGAGGTGACAGCGCGCAACCGCAACAGGTATATTAGCTCGAGCTAATATTAGCAGTTGCTAAAATGGGGGAACAGAAATCGAACGGCGACCCGACTCAATCCTCGTCTCAACAGCCGTCTTGCTGTCGTGACGCTGTCCACTCCCTGACCGAACAGGAACTGGCAGCCGACATCCAGACGCTCGCTGCGATTGGGAACGAGACCAGGTATGAGGCACTTCGGCTTATCGCGGCGGCTGATAACGGTGCCTGCGGCTGTGAATTGGAGCCCGCCCTTGGTGTCAGTCAGGGAGCGGTCAGTCAAGCCCTCTCACGGTTGTATGCTGCAGGACTCGTCACGCGGCGCAAGGACGGGCGATGGCGATACTACAGTGCGACAGCACGCGCCGAACGACTGCTGGATGTGCTCGATGAAACGAGAACGATCACCAATGACTAACGAGACATCGTCGACAGAAATCGACACCGACGAGCTGAGCCCAGCGGAACAGCGGCGTATCGTGCGAGAACGGTACGGCGAGATCGCTACCAGTTCATCGTCCTGTTGTGGCGATACGGGAGCGAGTTCCTGCTGTAGCGATCGCAGCTCTGATAGCGAGGAGTACGAGGATCAGTCACGCCTGCTCGGCTACGCCGACGAGGAACTCGATGCCGTCGAATCCGGTGCTAACTTGGGCCTCGGCTGTGGCAACCCGACCGCGATTGCGAGTCTCGAAGACGGCGCGACCGTTCTCGACCTCGGCTCCGGAGCGGGGTTCGATTGTTTCCTCGCCGCTCGAGAAGTCGGTCCGGACGGTCGAGTCATCGGGGTCGATATGACGCCGGAGATGGTCGAGACGGCCCGCGAGAACGTCACAAAGAACGATGCGACGAACGTGGAGTTTCGGCTCGGTGAGATCGAACACCTTCCCGTCGCTGACGAATCTGCCGATGTGATTCTGTCGAACTGTGTCGTGAATCTCTCGCCGGACAAATCACAAGTGTTCAGCGAAGCGTTCCGTGTGCTCCGACCAGGGGGACGGCTCGCTATCTCTGATGTCGTGCAAACCACACAGTTCCCGGAAGCGATACAGCAGGATCCGTCTTCCGTGGCCGGGTGTGTCGCAGGCGCGTCACCGATCTCCGAACTCGAATCGATACTGGACGACGTGGGCTTCACTGCGATATCGATCGACCCACAAGCGGAGAGTGAGGCGTTCATCCGCGACTGGGACGAGGAACGGGATGCGAGCGACTACATCGTCTCTGCGACCATCAAAGGAAAGAAACCAACCCACTGATACGGACTACTATCAGACATTTCTGGCGCACCCGCGACCCGTCCTGCGGGTGCGCCGGTACATCGGTACAGCAGACCGTATGAGCCCGTGGGCCGGGTCGCAGACACAGTGCCCACAAGGCGATGCAAAGCGACCGAGCGGACGGATATTACCGTCTGGTCGAGACGTTACGAACGAACCGTCTCACCCTCGAGCGCCAGCCGTTCGCGCTCGCTCGAGTCGACGACCGTATTCCGGAGCGTGCCGACGCCCTCGTAGGTAATCTCGACGGTGTCGCCGGGTTCGACGAGGCCGGGATTCGCCGGACTGCCGAACGAAACCACGTCGCCGGGGCGGAAGGTGACACGCCGCGAGAGATACGAGATGATCTCGTAGGGGTCGAACAACATTAGTTCAGTGTTGGCTTCTTGGCGGCGCTCGCCGGCCACGTCGGTGTACATGTCGATGCTGGTCGGATCGACCGCAGTCTCGATCCACGGGCCGAGTGGGCCGGAGGCGTCGAAGGCCTTGCGGGGCGTGCGTCCGCCCTGGTCGAGCGCGTCCATGTCGTTCATGATGGTGTAGCCGCGGACGATGTCCGGCACCTCGTCTTCGGAAAGATTCCGACAGGGTTCGTCGATCACGGCCGCGAGTTCGCCGGCATAGGTCACTTCGTTACTGAACGACGGATAGGGAATCGGATCCTCGTGGCCGACGAGCGACGCCGGCGGCTTGATGAAGAAGTCGGGTTCGTCGGGCCGTTCGTACTCCATCTGGTCGATCGTCGCCGCGAAGTTCCGTCCAACGCAGTACAGCGCCGAGGGCTCACAGGGCGGCAAGAAGTCCGCGTCCGTTCCGACCTCGTAAACGCCCTCGTCCGTGTGTACGACACCGTCCTCGTACCGTCCGGCGACCGGTCCATCGTCCGTCGCGATCCGCGCGAGTTTCATTATCGGCGCTCTCGAGTCCGGCGGATTAGGGATATCGGTTTCCGGTTGGCTCGAGTCCTAGCCGAGCGTCTTGACCGCGACGCGGTGGGGGCCGTCTGGGGTCTCGAGCGTGACGCTGTCGACGATCGACTCGCGGGCCTGCTCCTGCCAGTCCGAGACGGCCTCGGCGTGGCGGTCGCGGATCTCTGCGGCCGCGTCCGGATCGTCCGCGTCGGCGAGTGCCGACTCGAGGTCGGGATACGCCGCGACGACATCATTGGCGATGACATCGCCGGGTCGGACGTGGACCGCGCCGGTTAGTTCGGTGTCGTCGACGTGGTAGACGTGGATGCGGGCACGCATCCGGCCGTGAAACGGCGGCGTCGCTCGGAGGACGGCCTCGCCGGGGTTCTCCTGACTGTAGACGTAGGCGTCGGCGGCGTCTGCTGGCGACAGCGCGAGCGAACGGATCGCTGTCGGATCGTCGTCTGCACCCATCGGAAACGGATAGGGGTTGCGGTGGTTTAATAGTCCGGTTCGACGGCTTCGTCCGCGGCTGGTGGGCAGAAGACCTCGGCGTGAACGTCCGTCGACACGCCGTAGACTGCGTCTGTGACCGATTCGGGACAGGTAACGTCACTGTCCGTATAATGGACACGCAGTGCTTCCCGAAGCGCGTCCCGGACACAGGCACGCGTCGCCGCACCGACCTTGGTCCCGCTGCCCGAGAAGTCAGCCGGCGGGCCAGACGGGTCGTGGCCGACGACGACCGCGTCCGTGGTCGTCCCCGGAAAGCCGGTTTCGGACAGCAGCGTCGTCGCCTTCGCCTCCGCGGCGACCGCGATCAGGTTCGCCAGCGCGCCGGATGCAAGCGCGCGTGTTGTTCCGACGATGACGTTGACGGTGCCGCGACCGGGCTCGAGTCCCGACGTATCGGCGTCACCCACGCCACCGTCCGCGTCGATACTGGCCTCGGGCTCCATCGGCAACGCAGCGGGGTTCGACACCCCGGCGGTCGCGTAGGCCGTGACGGGGCCACAGCGCGCACCGCGAGCGTCGTCGATATCGACGCCGGTCAGCAACGCCGGTCCGGTCGCGTCAGCGGCAGTTGGGTCGAATCCCGCGCGCTCGAGGCGTTCGTCGACATATACATCGAGATCGGTTCGCTCCCAGCCCTCGGGGACCGAGACGTTGTAGGCGCAGTCCGCCGTACAGCGACCGCCGTTCCAGCCGGTCGACAGCCACTCTGTCTTCGGGCGGCTGATCTGCAGGACGCCATCTCGTCGGATCGCGTTGTAGGCTGGCTCGGCATCAGTCATCGTCTCGAGGATCGACGGTACTGTCGTCAGCGTCGCCAACGCCCAGTGCGCCCAGTAGTCGGTCGTTGGCCGTACGATCCTTGATGGCGACGCGGATATGCGAGTCGAGTGTGCGGAACGTCGTCGCGTCCCGAATCGCCACGCCGGCCGCTCGCGCGTCTCCGATCACCGTTTCCACGTCGCGGTCGCCGACGTCACAGAGGAGGTAGGGCGCGTCCGACGGATGGATGTCGAATCGGTGCTCGAGCGCTTCGCGCATCCGCTTGCGTTCGCTGGCGACGCGCTCGCGGGTCTCGCGGACGAACTCGTCCTGTCGGAGACAGTGGGCACCGACGCGGGCGGCCGGCGTGCCAAGCGACCACGCGCGGCGGGCGGTCGCGAGCGCGTCTCGCCGTGTGCCGCGTGCGACGGCAAAGCCAGCGCGAAGCCCCGGTAGGCCGAACAGCTTGGTCAGCGAGCGCGCGACGATAACGTGGTCGCGGCCCAGTTCGGCTGCGGACGACCGGTCGGTGAAGCCGAGAAACGCCTCGTCGACCAACAGGGTCGTGTCGGCGTCCCCACACCGATCGACGAGCGTCTCGAGCGCGTCCCGATCGATCGCGTCACCGGTCGGGTTGTTCGGCGTACAGATCACCGCCAGCGCACACGGCTCGAGCACCGAGGGGCCGAGTTCGTGCAGGTCATCGTAGCGCACGAACCGCGGCGTCGCCCCCTGTAGCCGGACTTCGCGGGCGTACTCGCCGAAGCTCGGGTAGGGAACCAGTGCCTCGTCGCCGGGCTCGAGGCAACTCTCCATCGCCAGCCGGATCGCGGCGAGGCCGCCGGGCGTCGGGATCACCTGCTCGGGCTCGCAGCCGACGAACGACGCTGCCGCATCCCGGTAGGCGGGGTAGGCGTCGTCCGGATAGCGCCGGGACTCCTCGAGCGCGGCCGCGTAGACGTCCTCGACGCCCGCGGGCGTTCGGGAGTTGGTGTTGGCCGAGAAGTCCAGGAGCTCGCGGTCTGTCTCGCCACCGTGGGGGACCCGCGAGCCTGTTCGGATCGCGTCAGGGTTCACTGTCCCTCCGGGGCATTGGCGTCGCGTTCGATGCCGAGGCGGTCACAAACCGTCTCGATTCGCTCGCGGACCTCGCCCATCCGTCCGTCGGGGACCAGCGAGAGCGCGCCGCCCATCCCGACGCCCTCCTTGGCCTCGCCGGCGCAGTAGCGCTCCATCGCGACGTGGTCGCTCGCGTCGAATCCGGGATCGGTCACGGTCAGCTCGCAGTCGAGCCGGTCGCAAGTCTCGGCGAGCCGGTCGCCTTGCTCGTCGGCGACGAACGAGGTGGTCGCGATCGACAGGTCCGCATCGATCCCGGCGTGGCGTAACAGGGCCGCGACGGCGACCATCTGGGTGCCGCCGGCCAGTGTCACGTCGGTGCCGGTCTCGAGCGCGCCGGCGGCGATGCCTGTCACCGTCGGCTGGACGGGGTCGCCGACGGCTTCGATGGCCTCGAGCGGCGCACTGTCGCAGTCGCCGGCCTCGAGGTCGCTTTCGGCCAGCGCCTCGTCGACGACCTGCCGTTTCCGTTCGATCGGGTTTTCGGGAAGCGATGAGGAGACGCCAGCCGGCTCGCCAAGCGCGGTGAGAACGCCGAGTGCGGTGGTCGTCCCGCCGGGGACGGTCTCGCCGATCATGACCTCGTCGTCGGGCAGGCTCGCGCCGTAATCGTAGGCGCGGTCGAAGGTGGCGTTTGCGTCGGGAACGGCCGCCGGTTCGCGGACGTCGACACCTGGTTGGACGCCGAGGTCGACCGTCGGCGCGGCTGTCGACTTGGCAAGTCCTGCGTCGATCACCGCGAGATCGAAGTCGACGACCTCCCGCACCGCGCGGGTTACGGCTGCAGGCGTCGGACAGCCAGTCGGACTCACCGGCGTTACCGGCGCCGCGGTCGGCTCGCCGTAGGTAAGAATCTCGACGTCCGCCGAGGGGGTGTGTGCCATCAGCTCGGGGGCGGCTCCGGCAGCGCTGATTCCGTCGATCAGCGCCGTCTCGGTCGTTCCGGCGGCGAGCAGGACCCGCATTTAGCGGCCCTCCGCCGACCGGGACAGCCGATCGGCTGCGATCCGTGCGTCTTCGAGCCGGTTCACGTTCACTGCGAGTCGTGAGTCGTCGTATACGTCGATCATGGATGTGGAATCGGATGCGGTGCCGACGACGTTGACCCCGGTCGGCGCGAGGTGGTCGTCGGACTCGAGTCGCGTGTCAATACTGACGCCAAGCCGTCGTTTGAGCGCGACAGGGACGCAGACGGTCCGCGAGGCATCGCTGTCGCCATGTGCTGCGAGCACGCGGTTGACGACCGGTCCCTCGAGCAGCGGTAGATCCGCTGCGACGGTGAGTATCGGGGGTGAGAGATCGGGGCGCTCGAGCAGGGCCATCAGATCGGCCACGTAGCCGTCGCCAGCGGTTTCGATCGTTGTCACGCCGTCGGTTGCCTCGAGGTGGGCCCGCGTTTCCGGCGCGTTCGGCGAGACGGCGGTATAGATCGTCTCGAGTCGGCTGGCCGCAAGGCCCGACAGGACGCGATCGATCATCGGCGTCCCGGCGATCGGATGGAGGGGTTTCTCGTGAGCACTCTCGAGGCGGGTGCCTTTCCCGCCACACATCACGACAGCGTCCATGCGATCACCCCCAGATGAAGGCCAGCGACGCGGCCGATCTCGTTGGCTGCGCCGAAGATGTCGCCGTTGATCCCGCCGAGATGGCGGTTCGCCCAGTACCAGGGGAGGCCAACACCGGCGACGGCCCCACAGAGGGCGACCGCACCGAGCGGTGGCTGCGGGACAGCAATCGTCGCGACGGCGATCGTTGCGGGCGCGAGAAACGATCCGGCGGTGGCCCCGTCGGTAAACTGCTTACCCATACCCTCGGCGACTGCGTTACCGAAACAGGCTAGCGCGGCCATCCCGAGTTTGGTCCCGACTTCGGCACCGACAGCGATGGCAATCGCCGCGCGAACGGGGAGGCCCGCCAGCCCGAGGCCACCAAGCGCCAACGCAGCGACGGTGACCGACACCGACAGCAGTGCGCCGACGCCGGTCGTGGTATCTTTGAGCACCTCACGGCGGCGCTCCTGATCGCCGTGGACGACGAGCGCGTCGCCCAGATCCGCGACGCCATCGAGGTGGTGAATTCCCATGACGGCGTACACCGAAAGCAGGTAGCCAAGCGCGACGGTCGGCGCTGCGACCGTCTCTGCGGCGAGCAACGGAATCGCCGCCAGTGCACCCGCGAGGAGGCCGGCGATCGGAAACGCCGCCGGCGTCGTTCGAAACGCGTCCCAGTCTCCCTCGCGGTAGCCGACCGGGAGCCGCGTGAGAAAGCCGAGTGCCCCGCGGACGGCGCCGAGCCAGCGGTCGATCATACTACGGCAGCAACACCTCCGCGAGCGGACTCGACTCGAGCCCCAGTCCCGCCGACACGAGCACGACGAGGCCGGCAGCGATGACGATCGAGACGCCGGCCGCCCGACCGACGAGCGAGACAGCCCGCTCGCCGTCGGCCAGCGTCGGCAGCGCGGCGTCCGGATTGAGGATGTAGACACCCGGCTTCTCGAGGCGGATCGTCAGCGCACAGGCCAGCGTCGCCATCGGCCAGCCGGAGTTGGGCGAGGGTGGCACCTGCGCCCACGCTCGAGCGCGGACGAGCGCGACCGGATCAACTGCGGCGATGGCGATCGCGACCGCCGAGATCCGAGCGGGCAGGTACATCACGACGTCGTCCAGGCGCGCGCTTGCGGTGCCGACGGGTTTGGAGGGGTAGCCGAGCATTGAGTCCAGCGTGTTGACGCCTTTAACCCACGCGGCGACCGCCGCGGCGGTCGGCAACGAGACCGGCGCGAGGACGGCAAACGGGAGCAACGCCGCGACCAATCCGTCGGCGAGGTTCTCGGCGGCGCTCTCGACGGCGGCGCTGCGAAGCTCGCCGGCCGAGAGCGTCGATGCGTCCCGGCCGACCAACCCCCGGATCCGCTTTCGAGCGTCCGTGAGATCGCCATCGGTTGCCGCGACAATGTCCTGAGTCAACTCGAGCAGCGAGCGGATGCTGGTCGTCAGAAAGAGGACGACGGCGGCGATGATCGCGCCACCCATCGGATGCACCACTGTCGCAGCGAGAACCACACTTCCGGCGATGGCGGCGGGGACGAGCGGCGCGAGGGCGGCGATGCCGACGCCGGCCAGTCGCTGGCCGCGCTCGGTCTCGCTCCACTTTCGGTCGAGCGCGCCGACGAGCCGGCCAAACCACGCCACTGGATGGGCAGCGGTCGGCGGCTCGCCGACCAGCAGATCGAGGCTGACCGCCAGCCCGATGACTGCAAGCGCCGTCAGCACGCCAGTGCCACCTCCGGATTGCCGACAGCCCGTGCTCGCGTGCTCATGACTGCGCTGCCAGCGTCGCCAGTCGCGCCGGCACGTCCGCGAGCGGGGTCTCCTCGAGCAACAGCGCCGTCCCTCCAACGGCTTCGATCCCGCCATCTGCATGGGGATCGTCGCCCACGTGAATTAGCTCGTCGGGGACGACGCCGAGTTCCTCGGCCGTCAGTTCGAAGATTTCGAGGGCGGGCTTGCGCCAGCCACAGCCGACGCTCGTGACGATTGCATCGAAGTCATCGCGCTCGAAGTCCGAGCGGACGAGCGTCCGACCGACCAGTTCGGGGACGCTACAGTTCGAACAGATTGCGACCGGCCCGTGCTCTCGAGCGGCCGCGACCGCCTCGAGCGCCCCCGGCCTGGTCTCGACGGTCGGGTCGAACGCCGCCACGACCGCGCGTCTGGCGGCGTTGTGCTCGTAGTCGACGCCGCGGCTCGCGAGTGCACGCGAGACGTGTGCCGGCAGCGGTACTTCCGCGCCGTCGGGTGCGTCGACGTGGGCCTCAGTGTAGGCGTCGGCCCAGTCGTTGGGGACCGCGACGTCACGTTTCTCGAGTTCGGTCGCGACGGCTGCGGCCGGATCGGCCGGCCGGTCGGCGGTCACGAGCGTCCCGAAGAGGTCGAACGATACTGCCACAATATTGTAGCTAGCACAAGCTGACTTTAACGTCGCGATCCGCAGGCGACGGCACTGAACGAAAGGCGTCGGGCTCGAGTCGCGTCTCATACGGACTACTGTCAGTCATGTCCGGTGTAGCCGCGACCTGCACTGCGGTTGCACCGGTACATCGGTACAGCAGACCGTCTCAATCGAGTCGGGCGAACGCCAGATTGCCCGAGATGTTCTTGATGTAGATGTCCACGACGTCGCCTTCCTCGGCGCCGGGGACGAAGATCGTGTAGTTGCCCTTCTCGGCGACGCCGTCGCCCTTGCGGCCGGTGCCGGTGATCTCGACTGTGTAGGTCTGACCTTCCTCGACGGCGTCCTGCTGTTGTTGCTGCTGGCTGCTAGTCGACCGCTTTGTGACCGGGCGGAACGCCCCACAGGCGTCACAGCGCAGCATCGGCGTCCGGTCCTCGCGGACGAGGCGCGTGTCCGGCAGGCCACACTCCGAACAGAGGACGTACTCGTCGACGTAGGCGTCGATCGCCGCGTCGAAGTCCTTCTGGGAGAAGGTCCCGTTGTACCGGCCACGGCCGTTCTCGAGTTTGCCGCTGGTCCCCATCTCGCGCTGGATGAACCGGTGGAGATGTTCGGTCTCCCGCGAGAGCACGTCGGCGATCTCGTCGAGATTCTTCACGCGCGTGAACGCGCCGTCTTTCTGTGTCTCCGGATCGGGGATCTGGAGTCGCTCTTCGTCGCCCCCGATGTCGGGGACGTCCTCCATCGCTCGGTCGAGACTCGATTCGTAATCCATACACGAGAGGTGGTGACGGGGACGTAAATCCGTTCTGCTATCACGATCAGTTCCCAGTGTGGCGATCGATCTCGATGCGGAGACACCGGGCTGGTGGCCCGACGGGACTAGTTCGTACCGCCTCCGCGCTCGCTGATCGCCCCTTCTTTCTCGTCGTCCAGTTCGTCGAGGTCGCGCTCGAGGTTCGCCTCATTGGGGCTGCCGGCTTCGCCAGTGAGTTCGCCGTAGGCGGCTTCGCGAACCTCCGCAGGTGAGTCGTACTGCTCGTCTACCAGGCGGTCAAAGACACTGCCCAGTGACTCCGTCTCGTTTGGCATGTCGATCGGCTCGCTGGCATACTCCGTGGCGAGTTCCTCGCTGGTGACTGGATACTCGAGCTCGCCGAGGTCGCGTTCAACGGCCGCGAAGATCGATTCGGTGTGGTCAGCCTGCTCGGACTGGCGCTGTTCGGCGCGATCCTGAACGCGGTCGCGATCCGGGTGTTCGTTGCTCATCGGTGGTGGTATCGTGACCTGCCGGAAAAGCGGCCGGCCGGCGCTCGCGTGGATCCAGCACGCGTGCTCGATCCGTCGCGTGAACCCGCAGAAGTCGGTGTCGTGAACAGCGTCCGTATCGAACATTGACGGTGCTGAGTCAGCCGTTTAAGCGGTACCTACTGCACGTAGACGCCGCCTACTCTCGGTATAGGTTGCTCATATATAGGGTGGGATATCCGGTACGTCAGCCCGATGATTAGTGTACAATCAAGACAGTCACTGCGGTCGAACAGGTATGTGATCGACATCCCGGCAGGCATCGCTAGAGACGAGGCGTGACCATGGTGGGAAGTGATCGACCTCGAGCGACATCCACTGGCCGACGGCTACTCGCACTCGGTGTCGGGCTGGCCGTCATCGTCGGGCTCGCTGCGACTGGGGCTGTTGGTGCCCAGCCTGATGGGAACGAAACGGTCTCTGAGGAAGCGTACGTCCAACCTGCGCCGGAGCCCGGCGATCCGTACTTCGAGGCGGCTGCCGACGACGGGAGCTGGGTCAGCTACGAGAACCCGCGCGACGAGTATCGAGAGCCGTATCTCGGTGAGGGCTCCGGAAAGCTCTGTGTCACGTTGCTCAACGAGAACGGCGAGCCGGTCATCGGCGACTCAGTGCCGAACACGACGGTGACGGTCCCGACCGGCGGCGCGACGACGTGGCACTCTGAAGCCGACCCGATAACCGTCGAGTTCCCGATGGACGACCACTACGAGTTCCCGCTTGACGGCGACCAGTTCGGGACGAGTCCGGATGTCGCACAGGGTGACGGCTACATGGACTCACACTGTCTCGAGTTCCACGGCAACCCCGAAGACGCGACGCTCACGTACGGCGAAGCCCAGATCAGCGGCGAGTACGCCGATCGGATCGACGTCGTCGGTTACATCCAGCAGGTCCCCGAAGGTGACGGCTGGGAGACGGATATCGACCCGATCGACGCCGCGGAACCGTACGAAGAAGCGGGCGGTGGCTGGACCTACACCAGCAATGCGTCTCACGGACAGGCCGTCGTCGTCTTGCAACTCGATGCGCCAGCTGACGAGCGATTCGGTCCAACCGATCCGAACTCGACTGAGTCGAACTCGACCGACGACGATACCGAGTCAGATAACGAGGACGATACGATGCCCGGGTTCGGCGTGCTCACGGCCGTCGTCGCGCTGTCGGTCGCCGCTCTCGCGCGATATCGCAGTTAGCACAAGACTGCCGATCGACGCGAGACGCTGCACCGGCAACGACTGTCAGACACCACGGGCCACCGCTCAACCGAACGCGAGAGACGAGCGCGTGGTACTGCTGTCCGACGGTATCACTCACGGCTGCTGTACCGGGACGAAAGACAGGGAACGGCTACACAGTTGTAGCCGTGAACCATGGAGCTCCTTGCGTGTGGTGACGGGGCGAACGGAATAGGCAGGGCAACCTACCAACAGACTGTCGTACCCCCGTCTATCTGATAGTTCGAGCGAACCATTATAATACTGCTGGCCGAAACCACCAACAAGCGATGTAAGCGGATCGAAAAATATCGCGCACCAGAAAGACTGTATTTATCATATAATTTTTATGAATAGATCAGGTCGCACGACCAGTGCTCCGATCGAGACACGAGCGCCGAACCAATTCAGTTTTGACGATCGGCACAAGACTCCCGCTAAATGGCGAACACGACTGACGCAGACGAGGACGGCCCGCACGTTCCGATCGTCTGCGCTGCCTGCGAGACGACCTCCCGCATTCCACTGGCCGACGTGGCCGATGCGATCGACCGACACAACGAGCAACTCCACGACGGCGAGCCCATCGCCGAGGTCGATCCCGACATTGCCGATCGGATCGCTGATCTTGCCGCCAGCGACCTCGGCCTTCTTGAGGACGCCGATTAGCGACAGCGTTTCCGGACGCTTGCCCTCGTGGTGTCGCCCGGCGCGGGCGAGTCGGTGCTCCCGGTCGCTCGTTTACAGGCGACCGGCAGGTGCGTGCAAAACGCAACCGATCAGAAACACATTCCTCCGAGGAGGTCGATAGGCCACCCATGGACGAGTCCACGACCGACGCTGCGGACGACCCAGCGACCGAGACCGAATCCGAAAGCGACGCGGAGCAGGAAACGGACGCCGAGTGGATGGAGCCCGCAGACAAACCGATCCTCGAGTTCCTGCAGTCCGAGGACGCCTACCAACCCGCCCAACTCGACGAGGCAGGACTCTGTCCGGGCAACTTCGGCGCCTACCGGTGTCGGGAACTGACCAAGTACGGTCTCCTGGACAACCCCATTACCGGCGTCTACGAGGTGTCCGAGTTGGGCGAACAGTATCTCGACGGCGAACTCGATCCGAGCGAACTCGAGCCCGACGAGTGAGCCGGACGCCTGTCAGCCAGTGTCGGCCCACCCACATGACGGGTTGCGTGTGTGCCGGGACAGAGTGACAGCAGACCTCTGCGAATCGGTCGGGATTGCGGCCATCTAGAATTTTGCTATGCGCACACGAGTTCGGCCATCGTCACCGAGTGACCGACCGGCACCCCGTCAGTCCGCGTCGACGGTGTCCGGAACGTTCGTTGCCAGGAACTCGGTAACAGCGTCGCCGCCCTGAAATCCGTCCGCCAGTCGTGCGGTTTCCGTCCCGTCCTCGAACAGGACCAATAGCGGCACCGACTGGACATTGAAGCGGCCGACGAGATCGGCGTCGTCGCGGGGGTTGATCATCCCGATCGCGACGTCCATCGCACGAGCGACGTTGCCCAGGACCGGTTCCATCGCCTGACACATCGCACAGCCGCTGGTGTAAAACTCGACGAGTGCAACGTCGTGTGTCGCGACGAAGTCATCGAGTTCGTCACCGGTCTCGAGCTGACGCGGCTTGTTGGGCGCGGTCATGGGGACGAGTAAGGCCCCATCATAGAAACCACTGACGCCGTATCTGAATGTCAAGCCCAACCACCACCTGCTGATCAGCACGCATTGACACGGCTCATACGGTCTGCTGTACCGCTGTCCCGTCCCGACTGCCGACGGCGTGGGCCCACCGGCACCCACTGACAGGAGTCCGTCTCACGTTTCGGGTCGGCTGACGGTATCGGGGAGAATAGTTACTGAAAGATATGATTATGTGAACTTCGAAGGGGCTGTGGCTTTATGTCTGGGGCCAGTATCCACGTTTGATGATCCAATCCGCAACTGACCACCATGACGGGACGCCAACCCAGCGGAAAGCGACGCTGTTCTGCTGGGAGTGTGATCACACGAGCCCCATCGACGGTGACTGGCAGTTGCAACCACAACGGACGGCTCTCGCGTACATCTGTCCCGAATGTGAGACCACGCTCGCCAAGCGTCCACGGTCGAACGAGACCACACCGCCCCGCACGTTATCGGGTCCGCTCGCCGCGTGGCACCGTACACTCCGTGCCTCGACGACCGTCTGGCGGGCGTCGATCGCTGCCAGCCTCTCGAGTCTGACGGCACTGACCGAGCTTGCAGCCACCGGCTCACAGCCCCGCTCCGAGATCCAGTGACCGAAACCGAAACCCGGCGATCGAGCCATGACCTCGGACGGGAATGAGTGCCGGATGCACCGCTCTGCCGATCGAACACTACACGTTTATCCAGCTTTGCCGATTGTTTTCAGCTGGCATCAACTATACCTCGACGATTGCCATCTTATAAGTCACGTATGGCCACTTTTGCAGCTATTTGCGCATATTCGCCCACAACAATAGAGCTTTAATAGTAGAATCCGTTGTCTAACCCGAGCAGAAGATGACGAACGGAAACCTCACTGCTGCGGAAACGGACGTTCTAGACGAGATCGAGGAGCAAGACATCGACTTCCTGCGATTACAGTTCACCGACATTCTGGGGACGGTCAAGAACGTCTCCGTGCCGGCTCGACAGGCCGAGAAGGCGTTTACCGAGGGGATCTACTTCGACGGCTCCTCGATCGAGGGGTTCGTCCGCATTCAGGAGTCGGACATGCGGCTCAAGCCCGATCCCGACACCTTCGCGATCCTCCCGTGGCAAAACCGTGAGGACGGCGCATCGGCCCGCATGATCTGTGACGTCATCGACACCTCGACGGGCGAACCCTTCGAGGGTGACCCGCGTCGCGTCCTCAAAAATGCCCTCGAGCGCGCCGACGAGTTGGGCTATACGGTCAACGCTGCGCCAGAACCGGAGTTCTTCCTGTTCGAGGAAGACGAGGAGGGGCGGGCGACAACCGAAACTGGCGACTACGGCGGCTACTTCGACCTCGCACCGAAAGACCTCGCGAGCGACGTCCGCCGGGACATCATCTATGGCTTAGAGGAGATGGGCTTCGAGATCGAAGCCAGCCACCACGAGGTCGCCCGCGGTCAACACGAGATCAACTTCGAGTACGATGACGCGCTGACGACCGCAGACAACGTTGGCACCTTCCGCACGGTTGTCCGTGCGATCGCCGCCCAACACGACCAGCATGCAACCTTCATGCCCAAACCGATCCCGAAGATCAACGGCTCGGGCATGCACACCCACCTCTCGCTGTTTACCGAAGACGGCGAGAACGCCTTCCACGACGACACCGACGAGTTCAACCTGAGCGAGGAGGCTCATGCCTTCATCGCCGGCATCTTAGAGCACGCGCCCGCGATCACGGCGGTCGCGAACCCCACCGTCAACAGCTACAAGCGGCTGGTGCCCGGCTACGAGGCACCCGTCTACGTCGCGTGGTCCGACCGCAACCGTTCGGCACTGATCCGCAAGCCTGCGGCCCGCGTCCCTGCCGCCTCACGTGTCGAACTGCGCTCGCCCGACCCATCGTGTAACCCCTACCTCGCGCTTGCCGTCATGATCCATGCCGGCCTCGACGGTATCGAGCGCGACCTCGAGTGTCCCGACCCGGTTCGCGAGAACATCTACGAGTTCGACGAACAGAAACGCGAAAAATACGGTATCAACACGCTGCCGAGCAATCTCGGTGAAGCCGTCGACGCCCTCGAGGAAGACGAGGTGATCTACAGCGCACTCGGCGATCACGTCGCCTCCAAGTTCGTCGAGGCCAAACGCCAGGAGTTCGAGGAGTACCTCATCGACGTCTCCGAGTGGGAACTCGACCGCTACCTCGAGACCTTCTGAGACCGCCCGCGTTTTTGCGCGTCGAGCGGCGACACGGCTTCCGACGAGTGGTGATCACACGACAGAACGAGCGACGACCCCCGCGTCTCCCACGCCACGTCTCGACGATCAGTTCGCGACGACGTACTCCGATCCCGACTGCTCGACGTAGCCGTGATTCGACAGCGAGTTGAGCACACTCAGGATGTTGATCTGTTTCATCGAGAGGAATTCGCCGAGCTCGTCGGCCGTTGCCCCGCCGCTGGCTTCAAGATAGATATACACGAGTTTCGCGCGGGCTGACTCGAGGTCGTCGGGAACCGGACCGATCTGCGTCGCAGGACGGTGTGTTTGTGACGTCATTGTCGACAGAACGGGCCACGTTCTTGTATATAAATCTGCACGTAGTTGGAGTACTAGTGAATATTATGGCCTCATATGGGTTGCGTCATCGAGTAACAAGCTACGTTGAGCGAGCCGACTACGACGCAAAAACGACGTTTTACGGGTCTCCCGTTCCCAGCAGGAGACATGACTCCGGACGAGCGACCGGCTCCGCCGCCGGAACTGGACAGCGTAAGCGACGAGACGCGCGACGAACTCATCGCACAAGACGAAGCGATGCTTCGTGCCGTGAGTTCCTACCTCGAGGAGTTGGCCGCATGGAAAGACCAGCACGATGGCGAGGACGCGTCATCGTCGGACGGTGCCGACCCAGAGACGTACCCCGACGGCGTTCCGGATCGAGCGACAGTCTCGGTGACGGAGATCGCGGGAACCGAGTACTACTATTACCAGTGGCGTGAAGGCGACGAGATTCGGTCGGAAACGGTACGACGGTAGCTTCTATCATCCGATCGACCGCACCGTCAAACAGACTCGTACGCGCCGAGTCGCGTTCCATCGAGCAGGTAGGCCTCGCCATCGGCCAGCCCCGCGGGCAGAAACGGCGAGAGAAACGACTGGCCGGTCACGTTGACCCACGTCCCGCCGACGAGGTCGTTGAACGCGGGCATGACGACCACGTGCGGCGGCGATTCGTCCGTCCGCTCGAGCCACGACAGACCCTCGTAGTCGGGCCGCTCGCGAAACGGTTCGGGATCGAGCCGGCCGCGCAGCCACGCGCGTTCGACGCGGCTCCCGCCGACTTCGTCCGTGAGCCGCACGCAGGGGTGTTCGTGACCCAGACAGACGACCTCGCGTTTGAGGACTGCTGGGTTGGGCCACGTATGGCCGTGACAGACGCCGATGTCGCCGAGGGCGACTCCCCCACCGGAAACGATGTCGACCGGCGCGTCGATCTCGTGGCTGCCCTCGAGCCAGGCTTCGATGCGACCGTCGTGGTTGCCCTTGACCACTGTGACCGCGAGGTCGGCCGGGAACGATTCGAACAGCACCTCGAGTTCGCCGCGTTCGGCCCCACACGGGTCGCCGATCGAGTGCATGAGATCGCCGAGGACGACCAGTCGGTCGGAACGGGTGCGCTCGCACAGTGCCAGCAGTCGCTCCCGGCGGTCGGACGCATGATTTGGAACCTCGACGCCGCGCTCGTATCGCAAGCCGACCTCGTAGCCGGCGTGGTAATCTGCGACGAGGAGCAGCCGCTCGCCCGCTATCGTGGCAGTGGCGGCGGGTTCGCCGGGGACCGGCTCGACGTGTGCCGTCGGCGACGCGCCCCCGGGACTGGAACGGTTCGGGTCACCTCGCATCGCGCCGATCAGATCGCTTTCAGCGTCTCGTCGTCGGGTTCGTAACACTGCCCGCCCATCAGCGCGTCCTGAATCGCGTCTTCGACCTCGTCGGGGGAGACGCCGGTGTCGTCGGCGACCGTCTCGATCACCGTGGTTCGGTTGGCACCGTCGCCGTCGTCGAGTTCCTCCATCGTCTCGACGACGTACTCCTCGAGGTCGACATCGGCGGCCGGCTCGTCGTCGCTTGCAGCGTCGTCGGCTTCCACGGCGGGTTCCAGTTCCTCGGCCGCTGGGTCCGATTCGTCGGACGCCGCTGTGTCGAGACCGGACTCGGGCGGCGCGCCGATCTCGCTGTCCTGTTTGGTGACGTCTTCGTCGACGACATCGACCGTCGGTTCTCCAGCGAGCTCGGCGTCAGGTTCGTCCGGATCGGGAACCTCGATATCGGCTTCACCGGGTTCGTCGACCTCGCTTCCGGTCGTAAACTCCGCGCCGAACTCTGCTTCGAGCTGTTCGCGTTCGTCCTCGTCCATCTCGTACATCCCGTCGTCGACATCGCCGGCGTCGAAGTCGCCGAGGTCGTCCGTCGTGTCGTCGCCTTCGTCCTCGGTCTCGAGCGCGTCGACATCGGACTGGGCGTCCGTCTCCGCCGGCTCGCCGTCTGCTGACTCGTCGGGTGCCGTCTCGGACTCGGTATCCGGTTCGGCGGTATCGTCGGCGTTCGACTCGAGGTCGATGTCGGCCGTCTCGGTCTCGAGATCGGCCTCGGCTGTTTCTGTCTCGAGATCGGTATCGAGCGCTGCCGTCTCCGACGCAGTACCCGTCGCCGTCCCAGCTGCGGACCCAGAGCCTGCATCCGCCGTGTCTCCCCCGCTGGCCGTCGCTGCGACCGGCTCTGTCGATCGGTCGTCGGGCGCAGCGTCAGGTTCGGGTTCGACGCTGGCCTCGAGTGCGTCGGCCTCGAAGCCGGCAAGGTCGGCCAGCGACGCAGCCGTCACGTCGTCTTCGGGGCTCGTCGCGTCGGTGGCGAGCTCGAGGCTGCTCACCTGGTTGCGCTCGCCCGCGACGACTTCGACCGCCTCGAGCGCACAGTCATGCAGCGCCGCAAGGTACGATGGTGTCGTGCCGTAGTGGTCCTGTGCGAGTGGAATCCCGGCTGCGAGGCCGGATTCGACGCCGGCCTCGCGGAGGGCGTCGGTCAGGGCCTCGCCACCGACATCTAGCTCAGTCGCCCCAGCGTAGATGCCGATCCGCTCGAGGGTTCGTTCGGCCGCGCTGACGACCCAGCGGTCCCGGGTGTCGGCGTCGACCGCTGCGATGCTCTCGGGCCGGATCGAGGTGTAGACCTGGTCCGAATCGTCGGGCTGGAAGGTTCGGGCCTTGCCCGTCACCGCGACGAAGGCCGGGGGTTCTGCTTGCTCGAGGAATGCCAGTTCGTCGGGCTGGTACTGGCCGGCGTAGACGACGAACGCGCCGGTCGGATCGACGACGCGGGCACGGACCATCTCGTCGTTGACCGACGTGACCTCCGTGAGCGTCCCGACGACGAACACGCGGTTGAGCCGCGCGCCAGTCGGCGTGATTACGTAGTTCGGCGCACGTTCCTCGTCGCTTTCGGCGTACGACAGCGAGGCGTCGTCGTACTCGGCCGCGAACAGGCGGTAGGCGATTTCACGGCTTGGAATCTCGTCGCCGTTCCCGTTATCGTTCGCGCTCATGCATCCACCTCCTCGAGGAAGGCCATCGCACGCGCGGCCGGATCGTCGTCACTCTCTTCGAACGTCTCGGCGTCTAAATTCGCGCCGTACTCGTCGACCGAGAGGTGCCCGCGCACGCGGTACTCGCGGCCGACGATGCGGTCGCGGATCGTATCGGCGACGACCTCCTGATCCATCGCTTCACGGGCCTGTTCGAGAGCGTCCTCGAGGGTCCCGCCGTAAACCCGCTCGGTCAACTCGTCGTCGAGGACGACCGTGACGGCGCCGGTGCCGTCGTCGAGGATCGCCTTGACGCGCATATCGTCGATACCGTCGACATCGCCGTGGGTTCGACACTGTCCTTTCTGGATGACCCGATAACACTCCGGACAGCGCTGGATCAGCCCGGATCCGTCACGGACCGCAAGCAGGTTGCCCGCGACTTCGACGTCGTAGACCCCGCCGGTGGCGACGGCGTCACCGATATCCATCGTCGCGGTGTCGCTGCCAACGTCGATCTCGCGCTCGAGTGCGGTGACCGTCGAGAATTCGGAGACGTTGACCTCGGGGACGCCGCGGAACTCCTGGACGTAGGCGTTCTCGATGCGAACCGAGCCGCCGTCTTCGATTTCGGGAGCCGGGTCCCAGTTCGTAAACGGGAGCCGGCCGCTCTCGTCGCCGAAGACACCACTCAGAATGTCCGTCTCGCCGTCGCGGCCGTCGATCGTCTTGCGTTCACACTCGAGGACGGAGACCTCGATGGTGACGGCGCGATCACCCGTCTGCAGGTCGGCCAGCTGGGCGTCACCGCCAATCTGGTAGGGGACCTCGAGCGACTCCTCGAGGAAGGACAGCGAGGTGCTCTCGCCGAGGTTGAGTTCGGGTTCACCGTCCCACTCGCGGACGCCCGCGTTGCCCGCCGTGATCGTATCGCTTGGCGAGAGGCCGAAGTCCTCCCACGCGGTGTAATCGATGACGCCGGTCTCGTCGGCCAGTCGGCCTTCGACGATGACGTGGTCGGAACCCTGATAGCGGATCGACCGCTTGCCGGCCGTCAGGACGACGCCGGTAACGGTGACCGAACTATCGTCGGGCGTGATCTCCGCAACGTCTTTCGACGATGGTGTTCCGCTCCCACCGCTGGACCCATCGCCGTATTTCCGTCGGAGGCTCTGGACGGCCTCGTCGATCGGGACGCTGTACTCCACTAGGTTCTGCAGGTCAGCTTTGACCTCCTCTTTGTCGACACCGAGGTCGGAGGCGAGATCCTCGGCACGGTCGTCGAGTTCCATCGTTTGCCTTTCGGAGTGGGGCTTAAAAAGCGTTCCCGCAGGACGGTGAAAGTGAACGACGGGCTCTATTGAATCGCCATAGGGCGTTGGAATCAGCGGGTCACGTACTGTTTTATGTTGTAGACGAGACACATCAGCACGATCTCACGGAACTCACGG
>Ga0207733_100143_pt1 | contig 69691 bp, 65 predicted proteins | sample A23P3SouthBayCA_FD_187735 | JGI IMG/M metagenome (GOLD analysis project Ga0207733, IMG submission 187735) | Aerobic enrichment media microbial communities from Eden Landing Ponds, California, USA - A23 P3 (SPAdes) | ecosystem: Environmental > Aquatic > Marine > Unclassified | place: Emeryville...
CTTCTCGTTACAGAGCAGGGAAGCGGCGTAGATGGCTGCGGCGGCGTAGCCCGTCGGCGACTTCCCCGAGAGCAGGCCCTTCTCGGCGGTCACGTCGATGATCTCGTTAGCTTTCGCCTGGACCTCCTCACCGAGGTCGAGTTCGGAGACGAACCGCGGGACGTACTTCTTCGGGTCGACCGGCTCCATCTCCAGACTGAGTTCCTGGGAGATGTAGCGGTAGGTGCGACCGATCTCTTTCCGCTCGACGCGGGACACGTCGGCGATCTCCTCCAGGCTCCGCGGGATCCCCTCTTTCCGGCAGGCCGCATACAACGCAGAGGTGGCGACGCCTTCGATGGAGCGCCCGCGGATGAGGTCCTCGTCGAGCGCGCGGCGGTAGATGACCGACGCCACCTCGCGGACCGAGCGCGGAACGCCCAGCGCCGAAGCCATGCGGTCGATCTCCGAGAGAGCGAACTGGAGGTTGCGCTCGCCCGCGTCTTTCGTCCGGATACGCTCTTGCCACTTGCGCAGCCGGTGCATCTGGGACCGCTTCTTCGACGAGATCGAACGGCCGTAGGCGTCCTGGTCTTTCCAGTCGATCGTCGTCGTCAGCCCCTTGTCGTGCATCGTCTTCGTCGTCGGTGCGCCGACTCGCGATTTCTCCTGGCGCTCGCTGTGATTGAACGCGCGCCACTCCGGCCCCGGGTCGATGTTCCCCTCTTCGACGACGAGGCCGCAGTCGTTACACACCAGCTCCCCGCGGTCGGAGCTTTTCACGAGGTCTGCGGACTCACACTCCGGACAGGTGCGAACGTCCGCACCTCGCTCGCCGCGTTCGGTCTCCCCGGTTCCCTGACGCTCGCGCTGGCGGCTGGACCGTGTCATCGCATGTCAACTGTTGACACGGACAGACTTAAATCCTTGGTCATATATCTTTTGGCTCCGGCGGCTATTGTCTCGACCGCGGTCGCCGGATCGGTGGCCTCCCCCGCGACGGACGGGCGACCGGAACCGCTTTACCCGGCGGCCGGCGACTCCCGAGCAATGCCGACAGTGGAGTGTGACGTCGACCTGGCGCGCGAGCGCCTCGAGGACGCCGGTGTCGAGGTCCAGTCGGGGAACACGGACCACGAGCGCTGGCGGGCCGAACGCGGTGACGCGACTGCCGTCGCCTACGACGGGAAGGTCGTGATCCAGGGGAGTTCACCCGCCGACCTCGAAGCGCTGATCCGCGACGGCGGCGGCCGCGCGCACGTCTACTTCGACGGCGGGTCCCGGGGCAATCCTGGTCCCGCGGCAGTCGGGTGGGTCATCGTCACCGGCGACGGTATCGTCGCCGAGGGCGGCCACACCATCGGTCGCGCGACCAACAACCAGGCCGAGTACGAGGCGCTCATCCGGGCGTTGCGGGTCGCCCGCGACTACGGCTTTGACGAGGTCGACGTCCGCGGGGACTCCGAACTGATCGTCAAACAGGTGCGGGGCGAATGGGACACGAACGACCCCGACCTGCGCGAGTATCGCGTGACCGTTCGCGAGTTGCTGACCGCGTTCGACGACTGGTCGCTCGAGCACGTACCGCGAGAGATAAACGAACGCGCCGACGAACTAGCGAACGACGCACTCGACGATGCCTGACGAGACCCCCGACCCCGCGGAGACCGAACGCATCGACACCGACGCCAGCGACCACTCCGCCGACGACGGGCCGGACACGCCCCCCGACGACGTCGTCGACGAGGCCGAACGACTCACGCGACTGGCCCACGAAGCCGTGGCCGACGCCGAGGCCGCGGCCTACCGCGAGCATCGGCGTGACCTCCTTGCCGGCCACGACTACACCGCTCGCGTCCGCGAAGACGAAACGCGGGACGTGCTCGTGCTCCACCCCGAGGAGTGGGTCGAAGACGGCACGGTCTACCCCTCGCGGATCGACGACGTCGACCGAGGCGTCGAGGTCCCGCTCTCCGGGCCCGGGGAGGGCGACGACTGGGCCGCGATCGACGAGCACAACCGCGAGTTGGTGGAGCAGGTCCGGGACGAACACGACGACGTCCACGCCGAAAACGCCGCGGCGCTGGCAGATTTCGCGAGCAACCACTACGCGAAACCGGTCGAGTCGCTCACGCAGGACGAGCTCGCGGAGTTTCTCGACGAGTACTTTCCGCGGAACGCGTGGCCGAGTGCTGAGCAACGTGCAGTCGTCGAAAAATCGGTCGTGGTGACCTTCGAGGCCGCGGACGAACGCTGTCCGGTCGAGCCCCAGTAACGGGTGGTCCTGTTTTCCGTTCCGGCGGTCCGGGTTCAGTTGGCGCCGTCGACGAGGTCGTGCAGGTCGTCGGCGCGGTCGCCGTTGATGACGAGCTTCGAGAACTCCCAGCCGAGCTGGTCGAGCACCGTCTCGTAACCCTCGTCGGTCAGGGCGTACTGGTTGGTCCGCTTGTCGAGTTCGCTCTTCTCGACCAGCCCCATCTCGACGAGGTCGTCGAGGTTGGGGTAGAGTCGACCGTGGTTGACCTCGTCGTCGTAGTAGTCTTCGAGTTCACGTTTGATAGCGAGCCCGTATCGGGGCTCTTCCCCGAGGATGACGAGAATGTTCTGCTGGAACGCTGTGAGTTCGCGTGCGATACCCGGCGTGTCAGTTACGGATTGTGCCTCTGACATGGTTAGTGAAATGTCATCAGGCTATTTAACACTTGTTAAATTTCTTCCCATATCCGGGGGATTTCTCCACGTATAGCACGTTATCCTGTCTGATATTACCGGGTGATACGGGGCGAAAAGTCGGCGACTGGTACCGGATCGCCAGATGCGCCCGAGCTGGATATTTCGGCCGGTTGTGACGATGCTGGCGGGGGTGTTTCCGGCGGGTTGTGACGACGTTAGAAGGGAGTGACCTGTAGGTCGAAAGGCCTTTGCCGGCGCCAGATGGACTCGCGAATGATGGTGAACCTCTGGGAAGACCTCGAGACGGGACCGAACCCGCCCGAAGAGATCTACGCAGTCGTCGAGTGTCTGAAAGGCGAACGCAACAAGTACGAGTACGACAAGGACGTTCCCGGCGTCGTCCTCGACCGCGTGCTCCACTCGAACGTCCACTATCCCTCCGACTACGGGTTCATCCCGCAGTCGTACTACGACGACGAGGACCCCTTCGACGTGCTCGTCCTCGTCGAGGACCAGACGTTCCCCGGCTGTGTCATCGAAGCCCGCCCGGTCGCGCTCATGAAGATGGACGACGACGGCGAGCAGGACGACAAGGTCATCGCCGTCCCCATCGAGGACCCCCGCTACGACCATATCGAGGACCTCGAGGACATCCCTCAGCAGACCCTCGACGAGATCGACGAGTTCTTCGCGACCTACAAGAACCTCGAAGCGGGCAAGGAAGTCGAGACGCTGGGCTGGGAGGACAAGGCCGCCGCGAAGGAGGCCATCGAACACGCCCAGGACCTCTACGACGAACACTTCTGACCGAGGCAGCGAACAGTTCCGAACGACTCGCCGTGCGGCGGCGACCTCGTGGCCGCGCTCGAAACCCGCGGCGGGTCGGTTCTCACCGTGAACGGTTCACGACCGATTCCTGAGCGAATTGAACAGTTAAATCGCAAGACCGCGCGGCGACGTGAACGGTGTTGAAATCGCGAAAATCCGGTCGAAATCACGGACAGGGTCACCCCCCTATAATGTCTTGCCCGCCGTAGGATCGGATGCCCTCCGAGGTGACTCACATGGATCACCAAGACACCCTCTCGCCCGCGGCACTGCGCGCGGAACTGTCCCCGGTCTCCGAGCGGTTCGTCGCCGTTGCGCTCGGCAGCGCAGTGATAGTCTTCGACAGGGACGACTCCGACCGGTGGATCTGCTCCGATACCACCGTCGACCGCGGGGAGATGCGCTGACCCCTCTCCAAGACGCCCCACCACCGATACGGTCGGTTGTAGCGATGGACCGGTATCTCCCCGGGCAGTCCGGCGAAATCCAGAAGTGACGGACAATCGATCGTCTGACGCCACGCGGGACGGTCGCCCCACCGCGAACGTCCCCTCGGCGCCGTTCTCACCCACCATCCGTTTCCACTCACCATCCGTTTCCACCTACCATCCGTTTCCACCCACCGTCCGTTTCCACCCACCGTCCGTTTCCACCTACCATCCGTTTCCACCCACCGTCCGTTTCCACCCACCATCCGTTTCCTACCCGGCGCTGGACTACCACGCGGTTCCCGTCCCGCGCGGCGTGCCACCCGCGTCCCGCGCCGGACGGACCCGATTCCCGACCGGTCTCTCCTCCGACGCCCCACCCCACGGCCCCGGCAGTATTCGCCGCCCGCATGGTCAGCCCGCGTCGCATTAATTATGAGCATGAGTAATTACTTGAGGCTTCGAGCCCGATCTAGCGGCGTATGGCTACCAGACACGCGACGGGTGGCCTCGCCCACCCGACGGTCGTGCCGGAGAACTTCGACCCCGACGACGAGGCGGCGTCCGAGCGGGACACAGGCCGGTCCGAAGCGAGCGCGGACGCCGACGAGCGACACTGACGCCCCCAGTCGTTGTCCGCGAAAAGAAGCTTCTTGTGCCCCACCCCGGTAACGCGGGGTATGGGACTGTTCGACCGGATCCGCGGTGGCGACGACGACCCGCGGGTCGCTTTCTTCGGTATCGACGGGGTACCGTATAGCCTCATCGCCGACAACCCCGGCGAGTTCGAGAACCTGACCGCACTGATCGAAGAGGGGAGCGGCGGTGCCATCGACAGCATCGTCCCGCCAGAGTCCAGCGCCTGCTGGCCGTCGCTCACCTCCGGAGTCAATCCCGGCGAGACGGGCATCTACGGCTTCCAGGACCGCGAAGTCGGCTCCTACGACACGTACGTCCCGATGCGACGGGACTTCCAGGCCACCCGCGTCTGGGACCGCGTCCAGCAGGCCGGGCGCGACGCGACGGTGATGAACGTCGTCACGACGTTCCCGCCACAGCGCGACGTCCAGCGGATGGTCTCGGGCTTTCTCTCGCCCGGCGTCGACAAGGCCGCCTACCCCGACGAGTTCCGTGATCACCTCCAGGGGATGGACTACCCCATCGACGTCAACGCGGGCCTGGGAAAGAAAGACAAGGGCGAGTTCATGGAGAACGCCCACGAGACGCTCGACAAGCGCCAGGAGGCGTTCAAACACTACATCGAGGAAGACGACTGGGACCTGTTTTTCGGCGTCTACATGGCGACCGACCGCGTCAACCACTTCCTCTTTCGCGACCACGACCACGACGGCGAGTACGCCGAGGAGTTCATCGAGTTTTACCGCAAGGTCGACCGCTACCTGGGCGAACTCCGCGAGATGCTCCCCGACGACGTGACGATGATGGTCGCCTCCGACCACGGGTTCACGACGCTCGATTACGAGGTCAACTGCAACGCCTGGCTCCGCGAGCAGGGCTATCTCACCTACGGTGACGGCCCCGACTACGTCTTCCAGCTCGGCGCGTGGCTCCGCGAGGGCGGCGACCTCGAAATCGACCCCGACTACGCCGGCGACGTGGACGAACTCGTCGACCCCGATACCCTCGACATCGACTACGAAGGCGGGGCTCTCGTCGCCGAGACTGCCGACGGTCGCGACGAGGCCGTCGGCGCGCTCGAAGACGCCTCACCCGCAGTCGTCGACGACAGCGGCGGGAGTGTCACCGCCGTCGCCGTCGACTCGGTCGACGTCGACACGCATCTCGTCGAGAACGAGGACGACGAGGAGACGAGCGAGGAATACCACGTCGAGGCCGACCTGGTGAAAGTCACCGGTAGCGCCTACGTCGACGGGAACACCGTCGTCGCGCTGACCGAGGACGACCGCGATGAAATCGCCGACGCGCTCGACGGCGCGACGCCCGCCTCGCTCGGCATCGACCGCACCGACTCCACCGAACTGTTCGACGACGTGTCGGTCTCCGAGACCGACGACGCCTACCATGTCACCGTGACCGCTGCCGACGGCGTCGACCTCGGGACGGACCTGGACCCGGACCGAAACGTCCTGGAGCACACCCACGGCGAACTCGGCGATATCGCCGACGGGACGACTGTCTACTCGCTCATCCCCGGCCGGTTCTACGTCAACCTCGAGGGTCGCGAGCCCCGCGGGAGCGTCCCTGAAGAGGAGTACGAAGAAGTCCGCGCCGAATTGAAAGAAGAACTCGAGACTCTGGAAGGGCCGAACGGCGAGCCAGTCGCCAGCCAGGTCGTCACCAAAGAGGAGGCCTTCCGCGGCGACCACGACGACATCGCGCCGGATCTGGTCGTCGTCCCGAACCACGGCTTCGACCTGAAGTCCGGGTTCAAGGGCCGGAAGGACCCCTTCGTCGAGTACGGCGCCCGCAACGGGATGCACAGCTTCGACAACGCGACGCTGGTCGTCGACGACGAGGACGTCCGCATCAGCGACGTCGACCTCTACGACATCGCGCCGACGATCCTCAGCCTGATGGACATCGACTACGAGCGCGGCGAGTTCGACGGCTCCTCACTGGTCTGAGCGCGACCGCACTTCGAACGAGCTCCCCGTTTTCCCGCCGTCCGCCGCCGGTCTGACGCCCGTCTGACGGGTAGTTTTGCCGCCCGGGCGCGAAGCGGTCCCATGGCGAGTCTGACGGAAGTGTACGACGGACACCTGCGCACGGTGACGACCTCGCGGCGGGTCACCGTCGGCGCGGGCCTGTTCGCGCTCGGCGCGGCGATGGTCGTCGGCAGCATCGTCGTCGCGACGACCAGTCTGGGCGCACAGTTCGGTCTCGACCGCATCGCCGCGCGACGCCTCGCGGGCGTCCTCGCGGGCCTGGGCCTCCCCGCCACGGTCCTCGGAGTCTTTGCCGTGCTCCCGGCCGGGCGGACGACCCGCGCGGCGTCAGTCATCGGAGCGAGCGTGACCGTCTTCGGCGTCGCGCTGTTCTGGGTCGCTTACCCCGACCAGTGGTTCGGCACCGGCAACGCGCTGGCAGCGACCACAGCGGTCGTCTACGTCGCCGGCGCGATGACCACCCTCTCGTGTCTGTTCGCCGGTCTCGCGACGTTCAAGACGCGCGACGACCCCGGCGGCACCGCCCACATGGAGATCACCGAGGAGGGCGGCGTCCGCCTCGTCGAAGAGGCCGACCCCGTTCCCGGCTTCGGCGGCGTCGGCCTGTTCGGCACGGACCCCGAGGGCGACGTCGGCACCCAGACCAACCGCGAGTCACCACCGGGTCCGAACGAGCGCGACCCCGACGCCGCCAGCGCGGAGATCATCGGCGACGACCGCAGTTCGTCACCGGACCGCTCCGGCGGCGCGGGCCGCGGCGGCCACCCGGCTGCCAGCCCCACCGCCGATGGCGGATCCGCGACGGTCGACGACCGCTCGGGGGGTGGCGCCGGACCGCCTCGCAACGACGCCGAGTTCCTCGACGCCGCCTCCGAACGCGGCCGCCCGGACGCCTACTGTGGCAACTGCGAGCACTTCGAGTACGTCAAAGTCGACGAGAAGATCACGCCCTACTGCGCTCTGCAGGGCGACGTCATGGACGACATGGACGCCTGCAGCGAGTGGTCGGAACCGAAGTGAGCCGGGAACTGAACAGAGAAGCGAGCGGCAAGAACCGAGAGAAAGCCGAGAAACGGGCGGTCGACCGAGCTACCTGATCTTTTCGCCCGGTTTCGCGTCACCCTGCGTCGTCAACAGGTCGGCCTCCTCGCCGGCCGCGAGGATCATTCCGTTTGACTCGACGCCGAACAGTTCCGCTTTCTCCATGTTCGCCAGCAGGACGACTTTCGTCCCCGGCAGGCCATCGATATCGTGGAGCTGCTGGATGCCGGCGACGACCTGGCGTGTCTCCAGGCCGATGTCGACCGCCAGGCGAACGAGGTCGTCCGAATCCTCGATGGCCTCGGCCGTCTCGATCCGGCCCACGCGGATATCCAGGTCCTGGAAGTCCTCGAAGCCGATCCGGTCGTCGGCGAGTGCCTCGACGTCGGGCACAGTGTCGGCGTCCCCATCCGCCGCGGCCGCCTCGTCGTCAGTAGCGTCGTCTCCGGCGTCGCTCGCGGCTTCCTCGACACGCGCTTCGAGTTTGGCGTTGAGTTCCGCGACGCGTTCCTCGTCGATCTTCGCGAACAGTTCCGTGGGTTCGCCGAACTCGCTGGGCGGGTCTTCGAGCGCGGCGTCGAGCGTGGCGTCGGCCACGTCCCCGTCCTCGTTCAGCTGGTCCCACAGGTCCGCCGCGGCGGCGGGTGTTGCCGGCGCGACGAGGACGGCGACGGCTTTCGCGATCTGGACGCAGTCGCGGATGACCGGCGCGGCCTCCTCGTCGTCCAGGTTCCAGGGCTCGTGGCGCTGGATATACTCGTTGCCGAAGCCCGCGAGTTCGACCGCTGCCTGCGTGGCCTCCCGCACCGAGTAGTCGTTGATCGCGTCCTCGAAGTCGGCGAGGGCGTCCTCGATACGTTCCTCGACCGCCGTCGAGAGCGGGACCTCTGGCGTGCCGCCGAAGTTCCGCTCGGCGAACAGCAGCGAGCGGTAGGCGAAGTTGCCGACGTTGCCGACGAGTTCGCCGTTGACTCGCTCGCGCAGGCGGTCCCAGGAGAAGTCGATGTCGTCCTGGAAACCACCGACGGTCGTGATGTAGTACCGCAGCAGGTCGGGATGGAAGCCCTCGTCGAGGAACTCGCGGGCCCAGACCGCCCGATTCCGGCTCGTCGAGAACGCGTCGCCGTCGAGGTTCATGAAGCCGCTGGCCACGACCGACCGCGGTTCCGCGTAGCCCGCCACCCGCAACATCGCGGGCCAGAAGACGGTGTGGTGCTGGATGATATCCCGCCCGATGACGTGGACGATCTCGCCGCCGCCCGGCGCGGGCGCGTCGACGCTCTCGGCTTCGCCGTCGGCCTTCCAGGCGGCCTCCCAGTCGTAGGCGTCGGCGCCGACGCGCTCGCTGTACTGCCGCGTCGAGGCGATGTACTCGATCGGCGCGTCGACCCAGACGTAGAGGACCAGGTCGTCGCCGCCGGCGTCGCCGGTTCCACCGGCTCCCTCTCGGTGCTCCGCCGGAGCAACGCCCTCGCCGCTGGGATAGTCGAACCCCCAGTCCAGGTCCCTGGTGATACACCAGTCTTCGAGGCCCTCCTCGATCCACTGTCGAGGCTGGTTCTGGGCGTTCGCGGTCCCGTCCATCCGGTCGAGGAAGCCCGAGAGGTACTCCGCGAGGTCGGAGACGCGGAAGAACTTGTGGGTGCGCTCGCGGTACTCGGCGGGGTTGCCCGAAATAGTGGAGACGGGGTCTTCGACCTCGCCGGGTTCGAGGTGACGCTGGCAGCCGTCGTCGCACTCGTCGCCGCGGGCGTGGGCGCCGCAGTACGGGCAGGTGCCCTCGACGAAGCGGTCGGGCAGCGGCTGGTCCGCCTCGGGGTCCCAGGCGACGGTCACCTCGTCCTCGTAGATGTACCCCTCGCGCTCGAGGGCCTGGACGATCTCGTAGGTCAGCTCGCGGTTCTCTTCGTCGTGGGTGGTGCCGTAGTTGTCGAAGTCGACGTCGAAGCGGTCGAACGTCTCGGCGTACTGCTCGTGGCGCTCCCGGGCCAGGTCCTCTGGGTCGACGCCCTTCTGGAGCGCCTCGACGGCGACGGGCGTGCCGTGCATATCGGTGCCGCAGACGAACGCGGTCTGCTGGTCGAGCGTGCGTAGTGCCCGCGCGAGCACGTCGCCGCCGACGTACGTTCGCAGGTGGGCGATGTGCAGGTCGCCCGTCGGATAGGGCAACCCGCAGGTGACTACCGCCGGGTCGTCGGTGGGGAAGTCGTCGTGGCTCATGCTAAACGATACCGCCAGTCGATTCTTTAACGCGCTGGTTTCCGTTCATCGGTTTCGTGATGGCTCGTCGCGATGAATCGCGATGGAGAGGTGGCTGTCGAGCGGTGCGGTCACCGGTCGGGGTTCGCCCGGACGCTCGCGGGGTCGGTCGCCCCGCACGGGGTATGAGCCCGGCCACGACTGGGTCCACCCGACGCTATCGGAGAACACGCGGACGCATCACGCGGGCAGGTGGACGACTGAACACACAGGGCCGTTGTCCCGACCGCGACAAAAGTCGTTCGCATCGTCGTCGGCCGAGCGCCCCAGCGGGCAGTCGGTGTCGTGGAAAGAGCGTCGTCGAGGCGGCGACTGCGGCACCGTTCGACCCGTCGTCATCCCACCCCCAGGGTGGCCGTCCGATACGACCCAGAGACGGTCCGCTCCTACCCGGAGTCAGTGCCGCCCATTCCGCCGTCGGAGTCAGTGCCGCCCATGCCGCCGTCGGTATCGGTGCCACCCATGCCGCCGTCGGTGTCGGTACCACCGCTGCCCGGGACCGGCGTGAGCGTGTCGTCGACGATGACCCGGCCGATCATGTCCGGCGGGTGGTTCCGACAGAGGTAGTTGTAGACGCCGGCTTCCTCGAAGGTCACCTCGACCGAGCCCCCGGAAAGGATCTGCTGGTCGAACCCGATTTTCGGGACCGTGACCGTGTGGAACTGGTTCGTGGGGTTCTCGATCGTGACCGTCGTGCCGGGCGGCACGCGAATGACCTGCGGGTCGAAGTCGAACGTTTCGACCATCTCGACCTCGTTCGTATCCTCGGGATCTGGGTCCTCGAGGATATTCCAGTCGTAGCTGGAGAACTGTCGTGCGGCCGTCGAGGTGCCTATCACGTCGAACGGCTGTGTCGTTCTCTCGAGACCTGCCGCCTCGGTCGTCCCGTTGTCACCGCCGTCGCCGCCCCCTTCCGGGTTGCTACCACTGAAACAACCCGCGAGCGCGGCCGCGCTGACACCCGATACCATCTGGAGTACCTGCCGTCTCGAAACCATCGTTCGCTTCAGTCACAAACCGCCGTCGTTGTTAAGCTTTCCCGAACCGTCACCAATCATTGCCGTATTTGCCGCCGCTCGGACACACACCTGTCTGCAGAAGTGAACGTTAGCAGGCCCGTTCGACCGCCAGAACGGGTCCAATCGCGAACGCGGTCACCATCACCACGACGCGACCGGTCGTGTCCAGCGGGTGGTGACAACACGGGCAAGTGAACACACCGGGTTCGGGGAACGCCACCCTGGCCGACGACCCCGTGCCAGCGAAGAGCCTGGATCACTCCCACGTGATCCACGCGAGGAAGGCGAGCGCGACGAACTCGAGGACGTTCAGCGCCATCGTGCCACGCCTGGCGATGGGCGCCGAGTCGTAAACCCAGCTGTGAAACGTCGAGTGGAAGCTGTAGAGATAGACCGCGAGCAGGTTCTGGGCGAGGAGAATACAGGCGAAAATCAGCAGACCGAGGGTGTGTTTGGCACCGTGAGAGCGGTAGTTGCGTCCCCAGACGGTCACGAGAGCGACGAGGACGACGATGTTCAACACGACGGCGCCCCGCGCCGCCTCGAACCAGAGGTTCAGCGGGACCACGGGGACTGGCGGGGCGGTCATGCTCGGGTCCCCCGTACGGGGTGGTGATTGTTATACGCTGTCCAAAATTCGTCCACACTCGCTGTCCGGGTTGGTCGGTGTCTCATGATTCGTCCAGTACGGTGTCGAGGACATCCTCGACGGTGTCCCAGTTCGCGCGGCTCTGTTCGGTGGGAAGGTAGACGGCGCCGTAGTCCTCACCGCTTTTCATGACGACGTTGTTCTCGACGAGCACGTCCATGTGGTGGCGGACGGTCGTGTAATCGAGGTCGAGGTCCTCGGCGAGCTGGTTGGCGTTGCGCGGTCGCTCGTCGACCGCACGCAGGATACGCGCCCGGTTTTCCCCGCCCCGGGTGCTGGCGAGCACGTACCACAGCACCCCTTCCATCACCCCGTGAGACACGGCGACTCCTTTTAATGCCACCGGCCGGGCGGCCGGGAACCGGCGGGTCGGCAGAGACTGTGCCCGCTGCGCCGGCTCAGACCAGCGAGAACCCGAGCGCGAATACGCCGAGCGTTATCAGCAGGCGGCCGACGCTCCCGACGAACGTCGCCGCGGCGAACTTCAGGTAGTCCTCTTCGAGCACCGCGAACGCGTAGATAGAGAGCGTGTCTGGAAAACCGGGAACACAGAGCGCGAGCGCGAGTCCGACGTAGCCAAGGCGCCGCGATACCTGGACGACTTTCGACTCGGACCACTCGACGATGTCGAACCGCGACCGGCGCAGCGCCCGGACGACCGGCCCCGACTGCTTGGCCTCCTGGCCAAGGTGGAACGCGAAGACGCTCCCGGCGGCCTTGCCGAGGCCGCTGACGACGATGACGAGCGCGTAGTTCGCCTCGACGGGGAGCCCGAGGCGCAGCGTCTCGGCCGGCGGGAGGACGATTTCGCTCGGCAGCGGGAGGACAAAGGCGATCAGAAACGAGTAGATCCAGATGATGAGCAATCCCAGGGGCCCGGTGGCCGTCTCGACGAGGTGTTCGACGTCTCCGAGGTCGACCAACACCGGAAGGACCGCCCCGCCGACCATCGAGGCGAGCGACGCGAGGCGTACCTCCGGGAGGACGATATCGAGCGCCGGGACCAGCGGGTCGGGCACGTTTGGCGACTAGCGATTGGAGTGGGTAAGTGTTGATGTTCGTGCCGGACTCGCCGGGCCGCCGAGCAGGGGTCGCGGAGGGCGTCGAAGCGGCGGCGGGGCGTTCGTAGTTAGCAATAGCATCCGCGAGCGACCTCCGGAGCGACGCGGTTCACTGGACGCGAACGAACGGTGCGAGGCTCTCACTTCGTCTGTTCACGGGCGGCTTTGCCGCCACGCAGCCCGCAGCGGCGCAGGCCCGAGGAAACCCCCCGCAATAAAAAGTGGCTTATCAGTACCAGTCGAGGTCGGCGACGAACGACCGGAGCATCGAGCGGGTCACGTGTGGCATGCAGACGACGCGCATCTCACCGGCGCCGGTCTTGGAGACGCGCCAGCCCCGCGAACGCAGTTCCTCGGTCATCGGCACGGAGAGGTCGGCGGCGACGACCGGCAGGTCCGGCTCGACCACGTCGTGCCCGCGGGCGGCCAGCCGGTCGGCCAGCCACTCCGCGTTGGCCATCGACGTCTCGTACTGCTCGCGGTAGCCCGTCGGCCACAACTGCTCCATCGCGGCGACAGCGCTCGCCACGCCCGCGCCGCTCCGGGTGCCGGTCAGCGTCACCTGACTCCGCGACTCGAGATACGGCGTCTGGATCGCGAGTTCGTCGAGGAGCCTCTCGGAGCGCGCCAGGAGACCGCCGGCGGGGATGGCGGCCTGCCCCATCTTGTGGGGATCGATCGTCAGCGTGTCGACAGCGGTGTCGTCGAAGCCCCACGCGTGGTCTGTAAAGGGGAGGACGAATCCGCCCCAGGCGGCGTCGACGTGGCAGAGCGCGTCGACCTCGTTCGCCAGGTCCGCGATGGCCGGCACGGGGTCGACGTAGCCGTACTCGGTCGAGCCGGCGACGGCGACTACGCAGACGGTGTCCTCGTCGGCGAGTTCGGCCATCGCAGCGGGGTCGGCCCGGTGGTCGGTCGTCGGTGCGGTGCGCAGTTCCACGCCGAGGACGTTCGCGGCCTTGGTGAAACTGAAGTGCGCGCTCGCCGGCGCGACGACGTTCGGGTCGTCGGTGTCGGCCCGATTGCGAGCGATCCGGACCGCCTGGATGTTCGCCTCGGTCCCGCCGCTGGTCACGTAGCCCGCCGGGTCGGGATGGTCGGTCACCTCGCCGAGGAGTTCGACCGCGCGCGCTTCGAGGTCGCTGACCGTCTCGTAGGTGCCCGGGTCACCAGGATTCGTCGCGAGAAAGCGTTCGGCCGCCTCCCGAGCCGCCGGGTGCGGTTCGGTACACATCGACGACAGGACGCGCTCGAAGTCCTGCGGCTCGGCCAGCTGCATGTGCGTCCAGACGGGAGCGACCCGCTTAGGGATTGCGCTCGCCGTACGTCCCATCGAGGTAATCGACGAGGTCTCTGACCGTCTCGGGGTCGTAGGTCCAGGCGCCGCGGTATCCCCCCGTCTCCTCCGGGCCGGTCGCCTCCGCCAGCAGCGCACACGCCATCTCGGGGTCGTCGCCGCCGTCGAACGCTAGCACCCAGAACTCACCGATTTCCCCGCCGTTCGCCGTCCGGACGGTGAGGCCGGGCGTCTCCGGCGGCTCCCAGTCGGCGACGCCGTAGACGGTCACGTTCAGGTCCGTCTCGGTCGCGAGTCGCTCGTAGACCGGGAACTGCGACCGGAAGACCGACAGCGACTGGAAACCGGCGTGGAAGGCGCCCGTCCCGACGCGTGCGGCGCGGTCCTCGAACTCGCGGCTCGTCGCGAGGAGGTGATGCCGGTCGGTGGCAGTGAACTCGGTCCCCGCGAGCAGTCCGGTGAGGTCGCGGAACGCGGAGGCGCGCGTTTCGGGGTCCCACGGCGCTGCGCGGGCCGGATCGACGAGTTCGCCGAACGCTGCCGCCGGGACCGAGCCAAGATACCGCTCGCCCTCACGGACCGTCAGGTAGCCCCGCGACTCGGGAACGGGGAGCGACTTGTGGACGAGTTCGACATCGAACCCCGAAAGCAGCGGTTCGAGGTCGCGGTACGGGGACGGCCCGAAGACGGTGACGCGCTTGTGCGGCCCGACGAGGCGGTCCAGAAACCCCGCGAGCGAGTCGGCGTCACGACGCATCCTCGTCCTCGCTCGCGCGTTCACCGCCCAACTCCGTGGTCGCCCGCTGTGTCTGGACGCCGCCGCCGTCGGCATCGGCCCGGAGCGCGCTCTCGAGCAGTTCCGTCGCCGCCGTCGACAGGGATTCGAACGCGACGCCCTGCTCGACGGGGTCGTACGTCACGAGCTCTGCGTCCGCGAGGATCGGCAGATGAACGTGGTGCAGTTGGGCCCGCACAGCGTCGTAATCCGCGGGCGCGTCCGACCCGGGATCCGACTGTACCCAGCCGGTCACGCAGTCCGCGAGCGTGGTCAGCGACGCCTCACCGTGTTCGTCGAGGTAGTAACAGGCCACGCGGCGGTACGGATGCGCGAGCGCGTGGCAGAGCTCCGAAACCTCGTCGGCGTCGGTCATTGCTCGTCACAGTACTCAGAGGGAGGTATTCAACCTGTCGCCGGTACTCGGCACGGCTCTCGACGCGTCGCCGGTAATCGGTCGTTACCGTACCGATTCGAGCAGTAGTTTCTGCTCGACGCGTTTGACCTCGTGTTGGACGTCCCGGACGGCGTCGATGTTCGCCGAGATGGAGGTGACACCCTCCTCGACGAGATAGTCGACCATCGCCGGCTTCGAGGCCGCCTGCCCGCAGATGCTCGTCGCCACGTCGCGCTCGCGGCAGGTCTCGATGACGTCACCGATCAGTTCGAGCACCGCGGGGTGGAGTTCGTCGAAGCGGTCGGCCACGGCCTCGTTGTTCCGGTCGACCGCGAGGGTGTACTGCGTGAGGTCGTTCGTCCCGAAGGAGGCGAAGTCGATACCGGCGTCGGCCATCTCGTCGACGCACAGCGCCGACGCGGGCGTCTCGATCATCACGCCCCACGAGCGCTTCTCCGGGTCGATCCCGGCCTCTTCCATCAAGGCGCGCGCCCGGATCACGTCCTCGGCGTCGTTGACCAGCGGGAACAGCAGCTCGACGTTGTCGTAGCCCAGGTCCCAGAGCCGGCGGAACGCCTCGAGTTCGTGGGCGAACAGTTCGGGACGGTCGAGACTGCGGCGGATCCCGCGGTAGCCGAGCATCGGGTTGTGCTCGGCGGGCTCGTCCTCGCCGCCGTCGAGCTGGCGGAACTCGTCGGTGGGCGCGTCGAGGGTACGGACCCGGACGGGTCGCGGGTAGAACGCCTCGGCGACGCCGCGGACGCCGTCGACGATTTCCGTGACGTAGGCGTCGGCGCCGTGGTCGGCGACGTAGCGTTCGGGCGTCTTGTTCGTCGAGAGGATCATGTGCTCGATGCGGAGGAGGCCGACGCCGTCGGCGCCGGTCGCGGCCGCGCGCTCGGCGGCGTCCGGGATGGAGACGTTGACTTTCACCTCGGTCGCGGTCATCGGTTTGACCGGGGCCTGCGGGCGGACCTCCTCGACGGGTTCGCGCTCGCCGTCGTCGATGGCGTCGCCGCGGGCGACGGTGCCCGTGTCGCCGTCGATGGTGACGACCTGGCTGTCGTGGAGGCGGTCGCTGGCATGCTGAGTGCCGACGACGGCCGGAACGCCCAGCTCGCGAGAGACGATTGCGGCGTGGCTGGTCATGCCGCCCTCGTCGGTGACGATGCCCGCGGCGCGTTTCATCGCCGGCACCATGTCCGGCGTCGTCATCTCGGCGACGATCAGGTCGCCCTCCTCGACCTTGTCGAGATGGTCGAGTTTGGAGACGACCCGCGCCGGCCCCGCGGCCTTGCCGGGGCTGGCGCCGAGTCCGGTGAATATCACGTCGCCGTCACCGGTCGTGCCGGCCGTGTCGCCGCTCGCTCTGCTGGCCGACTGTCCGCCGTTCCCGGTACCGCCGGGTGCGCCGCCGCTCCCGCCGTCGGCGACGCCGGACCCGACGCCGTTCGCGCCGCTCGCGTCCGCGCCAGCGTCGGCGCTCTCCGCGTCCTCGTCGATGGTGGTGATCGGTCGGGACTGGAGGACGTACAGTTCGTCGTCAGCGATGGCCCACTCCACGTCCTGGGGCGTGCCGTAGTGGGCCTCGACCTCCTCGCCGAGGCCGACGAGTTGGTCGAGCGCCGCCTCGGAGAGGACGCGCTCGTCGCGGCGGTCGTCCGGAACGGCTCGCTCGATGGTCTCGCCGGTCCCCTCGTCGCGGACGTACATCACCTTCTTCGTGGCGACGGTCGCCTCGGTTACCTCGCCGGAGTGGCGGTCGACGACGTACTTGTCGGGAGAGACAGCGCCGGAGACGACGGCCTCGCCCAGTCCCCAGGCGGACTCGATGATCGCCTGCGGGTCCCCCGTCGTCGGGTGGCTGGTGAACATCACGCCGCTTTTCTCGGCGTCGACCATCGCCTGGACGACGACGGCGATGTTGACCCGCTCGTGGGAGAACCCCTGTTCGCGGCGGTAGTAGATCGCCCGCTGGGTGAATAGCGAGGCCCAGCAGTCCCGCACTCGCTCCAGCAGCCCGGGGCGCGTGACGTTGAGGTAGGTCTCCTGCTGGCCGGCGAACGAAGCGTCCGGGAGGTCCTCGGCGGTGGCCGACGAGCGGACCGCGACCGAGGGACCGTCGCCGCTGTGGTGTCCGTCTGCCCCGGAGTCGTCGACCTCGTCGTAGGCGGCGAGTATCTCCGCGCGGATCTCCTCGGGCATCTCGGTCGTGCGGATGAGCTCCTGGGCGCGTTCGGCCGCGCGGGCGAGCGCTTGCGAGTCCTCGACGGACACGTCGACGGCGTCGAACAGATCCTGGTCGATGCCGGTCTCCTCGATGAACGACCGATAGGTCTCGGCGGTCACGACGAACCCGGGCGGGACCGGCAGACCCGCGGCCGTCAGTTCGCCCAGCGAAGCGCCTTTCCCGCCGACCGAGTCGAAGTCCTCGGCCGTGACGTCGTCCAGCCAGAGTAACACCATTCTCGTGGGAGATACCTCGCCGAGGACGACCAAGAGTCTTCCGACCGTCGAGAGAAAAATAAAGCGTCTAAGGCCCGTTATGGGCCGTTTAGCCGAATATTTGTTCGGATTCGAGTACCGATCTTCGCCGCCCGAATGCCGACGTACGTCGCCGAAAGCGAGCGGTCCCGCTGACGGACCGACAGGTGCCGGTCAGGCCCGGTCGGCCGGCGCCGTCCGGGACGCGGGGAGGTGGACGGTCACAGTCGTTCCGTCGTCGACGCTCGTCGTGACGTGCCCCCCCACGTCGGTGACGATCCAGTTGACGAGCCACAACCCGAGTCCGCTCCCGTGTTCGAGTTTCGTCTCAGGGCCGGCCCGGAAGACTGCGCGCTCGTTGGCCGGGAGTCCCGGCCCATCGTCGCTGACGGCGATCGTTACTTCGTCGCCGACCGTGGCGTCCGCACCCTCGACGGTGACGGTGACGTCCGGGTCCGACCCGGCGTGGGCCAGAGCGTTGTCGACGAGTTCGGTCACGGCGCGCCGGAGTCGACTGGTCGCTAGCGCGTCGACGCCGCCGCCGGGGACAGAGAGCGCAACTCGGGTGTCGTCCGCGCCGACTCCGGCAGGCGGGGCTGCTCCGGCCGCCGCGTCTGCCCCACCCGCGGCGGCCACCCCCTCGACGACGAGCGGGCCGATGTCCCGGACCGTCGGCTCGGTGTCCTCGTGGACCACAGTATCGAGGAAGCCTGCCTTGTCGCTCAACGCGGCGAGTTCCCAGCCCGAGTCGGCGACCCGGTCGGCGAGGTCGGCTTCGGTGCCGTCGAGGCGTTCGGCCAGCGTCGCGGCGAAGCCGGTGACGGTGTTGAGCTTGTTCCGGAGGTTGTGACGCAACACACGGTGGAGGACCGAGATGACCTGATCGCGGCGGTCGAGGCGGCGCTCGCGTTCGTCGAGCGCACGCTCGTGACGCCGGGTTTCGATCTCGCGGCCGAGCATCGCCGCCAGCAGTTCGACGAACGAGCGCTCCGCGGGCGTGAACTCCTGCGAACGGGCGTCCCGCGCGACGAAACAGACCGTTCCGTACACGTCACCCTCGACGGTGATCCGCGCGCCGAGGTAACAGGCGACGCCGAACTCGGTGTGTGCGGGGTGGTCGCCCCACCCCTCGTTCGGAGCGTTCGAGATAGCGAGCGGTTCGCGTCGCTCGACCGTCCGCCGACAGAAGGTCATCGACTCGGGAACGACCGCGTCCTCGGGCACCACGTCCGCCGGGCCGTTGACGCTCGCGACCACCTCGTGGGTGCCCGCCTCAACGTCGCGGCGTTCGACGTGGCCGTTGTCGACGCCGAGGTACTCGCGACCGATAGCGAGAACGCGCTCGCGTTTCTCCTCGAAGGTGTGCCCGTCGTCGGCCAGCACCGCGTAGAGCCGGCGGCGGTACTCGTCAGCCTCACGCGCTTCAGCGTCCCCGGCGTCGCGGGCATCGGCTCCTTCGGTGTCCCCGGCGTCGTGGACATCCGCGTTCTCGCTGTCCTCGGTAGCACCCGCGTCTCGGCCGCGCTCGACCGCTAGATGCCCTCCGTGGTCGGGTCGACCGATCGGCGGTCCGGGCTCGCTCATTCCGGCATCCCCTCGCGGTGACCGGTCCCCCAGTCGGTGTTGACGTAGCGTGTACTCATTCACTCGTACGTACGTCTCCGGGGCGAAGATACTGGTACCTAACCGAGTAGGTGTGGACGCCGGCCACAGGTCGAGAACGAGAGCAGTGGCCTGACCCCGCTCAGGCTTCGATGATGTCGTCGTCCTCGTGTTCGGGGAGGGTGAGTTCGCCGTCGACCGTCGTCACCGCTCGGCCGCCGACTCGCGGCGCCGCGCCGGTGGCTCCGGCGTCGGCCGTTTCGGTGGAACCGTCGGCGGGTTCGCCGTCGGTTCGTTCGCCCGCCTCGTCGTCGGCGCCCTCGTCGCTCGCCCCGGCCCACGCGCCGGCGCGGGTGTCCACGAGCACGCGGCCGGGCCGGTCGCGGAAGTGACCCTGTTCGAACACGAGCGGGTCCGGTGCGTCGAGCGCTCCGTGATGGCGCAGGTACGCGCCGACTGCGCCGCTGGCCGTCCCGGTCACGGGGTCCTCGTCGATGCCGGCCAGCGGCGCGAACGCCCGCCCGTGGAGCGTCGCGTCGCCGTCGAGCGTGTCGAAGGTGAACGCGTACAGCCCCTGCGTCTCCGTCTCGGTACACAACTGCTCGACCGCCGCGAGGTCGGGCTCGACCGCCGACAGCTGCTCGAAGTAGCTCACCGGGACGACGAGGAACGGAAAGCCCGTCGACGCCCGCGAGACCGGGAGGTCGGCGCCGACCTCCGAGAGCGCGGCCACGTCGAGGCCGAGCGCGTCCGCGACCGCCGACAGCGACACGTCCGCGGGTCGGATCTCGGGTTCGGACTGGGTGAGCCAGACCGTGCCGTCCTCGGTGATCTCGACGTCGAGGACGCCGACGTTCGTCTCGACGGCATAGGTATCGGCGGCAACGACCGACCGTTCGTACAGTGAGGCGAACGCCGCGACGGTGGCGTGGCCACAGAGGTCGACCTCGGTTTCGGGCGTGAAATAGCGCAGTCGGCGGTCGACCTCGTCGCTGGGGAGGACGAAGGCCGTCTCGCTCGCGCCGAGTTCCGAGGCGACGGCCTGCATCTGGTCAGTGGCGAGGCCGGCGGCCTCGGGCACCACGCCGGCGGGGTTGCCGGTCGTCGGCTCCGTCGTGAACGCGTCGACGATCTGGACGCGCCGCGTGTCGCTCATGGGCCGTCGAACGGCCACGGGCACAATAAGTCGTGCGGGGGACACCTCGCAGGTCGAGGTGGGTGGGTCGCGGCGCCAGCGTCCGAATCACGCGCCGACGCTGTGTATCCAGTCGGCCAGGTCCGCGATAACTGACTCGGCGACGTTGTCGTGGAAGGTGTACTCCTCGCGGAGCGAGGGCGTGGTCCCGGGATGGAACAGGTGCGACAGGTCTGGATAGCGCTCGAAACGAGTCTCGGCACGGTCGCCCAGCGCAGACTGCCAGCGGTCGAAGTCGGCGTCGGCCAGCACCTGGAAGTCGCGGCCGCCCTGCGCGAGCCAGAGCGGGGCCGAAACCGACTGCGCCGTCGCGACCTGGTCGTAGTCGAGCAGGCTCGTCCACCACGAGGCGGGGAACCCCTCGACCACGCGGTCAGGCGCGTAACCGCCCGATTCGAGGCGGTCGAAGGCGACCCGGAGCCGGTCGATCCGGCGTCCTTCGAGCACGGAAACCCCGTCGGGAATCTCGAAGAAGTGGCGTACCTGGTCCATCGAGACATCGGTGATCGGGCGGGCGTTGGCCGCGAGCATCGCACCGGCGACGGTCCGGTCGTCCCGGGCGAGGACCCGCGGCGTGCAGGTGCCACCGAGGCTGTGGCCGACGACGACGGTGCGGGCCGGGTCGACCTCGCCCGTGTCTCGGAGGCGCGTCAGCGCCCGGAGAGCGTCGTCCACGACGATGTGGTCGATGCCCCACTCGGCCAGCGGCACGTCGCAGTGGTACGTGCGCTTCTCGTAGCGGAGGACGGCGACGCCGCGACTCGCCAGTCCCCACGCGAGGTCCCGGAACGGTTTGTTCGGCCCGATGGTCTCGTCGCGGTCGGTAGGGCCGCTCCCGTGGACCAGAACCACGCCAGGCAGTGACTCCGCCGCTGTCGCCGTCCCGTCGCTACCGGTCGCGTCGGGCACCGAGAGCGTCCCCGGGAGCCGGCAGCCCTCGGCGTCGACGACTACCTCGCGCTCGGTGAACGCCGAGCGGTCGACGGAGTCGGGCGGCGAGTACGTCGCCGGGAACCAGAGCCTGTCGACGCCGTCGTCGACGACTGCGAGTTCGATCCGGCCAGTTCCCTGCGCGCAGGCGAGGGTCGCGACGACTGTCTCGGTGCCGTCCCGACGCCCGGAGTCGGTGCCGGCGACGCGCTCGAAGCCGCCGTGCTGGGCTGTCAGACCGAGCCAGTAGCGCTCGAGTTTTACCGGTGTCAGGTCGCTCGCGTAGTCCTCGGTGAGCAGGTCGTGTGCACCCGCGAACTCGCCGGCTGCGAGGCGCGCCACGAACTCCCGAGCGGTCCGGGCCAGCGGGCCGGGAGTCGGCGAGGGTGTCGGCGTCGCCGTAGGCGAGGGTGTCGGCGTCGGTGTCGCGCTCGGTGCGTCCGTCGGGGACGGCACGGGCGGCGTCGCGGTCGGCGGTGGCGTCGCTGTCCCGGAGGCGGCGGACGGCGGTGCAGTCGGTGCAGGGCTGCCGGGCGGCGCTCCCGTCGGCGTCCCGGCCGTCGAGTCGTCACCGGGACTGGACGCGTCGCCACCGCCGTCGTTGCAGCCGGCGAGCGCGCCGGCGACCGAGCTTCCGAGAAGCGCGCGGAGGAGGGTCCGTCTGCGGAGACCGGTCATCGGCCGGAGATACGAGCGCCGGTCGAAAATAGCCGACGGTGGCGCGCCGAGACCGGACGGCGGTGTCGGTCAGGCGACGGCCTCGACTTCGCGGTGGTCCGCCTCGGGCGCGTCGTCGATCAGGACGGTCGCTTCGCCCTCGACGACGGGGTCGCCGTCCACGCCGAGCACGTCGGTGGTGAGCGTGAATCGGTCGCCGTCGAGCGAGTCGACGACGGTGCAGACGGCGCTGACTCGCTCACCGATGTCGACGGGCGCGAGAAAGGAGAGGTCCTGCGAGATGTAGATCGTCAGTCCCGGGAGCCGGGCGAGCGCGGCGCTGATGAGCGCGCTGACGAGCGTCCCGTGGACGATACGGCGGCCAAACCGCGTCCCCGCTGCGAACTCGTCGTCGAGGTGGAGGCGGTTCGTGTCGCCACTGACCGCCGCGAACGACCGGACGTCCCCCTCGGTGATCGGCTTCGAGAAGGTCACGCGGTCGCCGACGCTGACCGTCTCTTCGACCTGGCAGACGCACTCGAAGCTCCAGGCGTCTTGCTCGTACGCCGTCTCCTGGCGGACGCTGTACTGGTGGTCGTCCGGCACCGGAGCCGGGACCTGCTGGCGGTGAAACACCTGCGGGACGTGACGGATCACGTCGTCAGTGCTGAGCAGCCCCACGGGGTCGTCGTCCTCGACGACGACGAGTCGTGCGACGCCGGCGTCGATCATCGCCGCGACGGCCTCGCTGACCGAGGCATCAGGCCCGACTGTCTCGACCGGCGCGGACATGACCGCCGAGACGGGCTGACTCCTGGGGTCGTCCGACTCGCCGAGCAAGCGAACGAAGTCGTCGCTGGTGACGACCCCGACGAGTTCCCCATCGTCGACGACGGCGAGCGACCCGATCGCTTCGGCGGTGCAGGTCGCGGCGGCTTCGGTCACGCGGGTGTCGGGCTCGGTCGTTCGGACGGGGCGACTCATCACGTCGCGGACACGGATCGCGATTGACATACGAGTGATATCGACACCGCGGGAGAAAAGCACCCAGCCCCTACCGAGTGGGCCGCCGCGACCGACGCTCGCTTCGACCCCACGACCGACGCTCACCATAATCTTGAAGCCTCACAGCGGCGACCCACGAGACATGGAAATCAGCGTTCTCGGGAGCGGCTACGTCGGGACGACGATCGCTGCCTGTTTCGCCGACCTGGGCCACGACGTGACCGCGATCGACATCGACGAGGAGATCGTGGCGACGCTCAACGACGGCGAGGCGCCGATCCACGAACCCGGACTCCCGGCGTTGATCGCCGAGCACGCCGGCGAGCGCCTCACCGCGACCACCGACTACGGCGCTGTCCCCGAGACCGACGTGACGTTCATGGCGCTGACCACGCCCTCGGAAGCCGATGGCTCGATCGACACCTCGATCATCGAGGCCGCCGCCGAGTCGCTGGGTGCGGCCATCGCCGACAAGGACGACACGCACCAAGTCGTCGTCAAGAGCACCGTCGTCCCGGGGACCACCGAAGACCGGATCGCGCCGCGGATCGCTGCCGGCGCCGGGCCGGTCGGCGACGCCTTCGAGGTCGGCATGAATCCCGAATTCCTGCGCGAAGGGTCGGCAGTTGCGGACTTCAAGGACCCGGACAAAGTGGTCCTCGGCGCCGAGAGCGAGGGCGCCCACGAAGCGATGCGGGCGGTGTACGACCCCCTCGTCGAACAGGTCGAGACGAGCGTCGTCGAGACGGGCATCCGGGAGGCCGAGATGATCAAGTACGCCAACAACGCCTTCCTCGCGACGAAAGTGAGCCTCATCAACGAAATCGGGAACATCTGCAAGGAGTACGGCATCGACGCCTACGAGGTGGCCGACGCCATCGGCCTGGACTACCGCATCGACCGCGCGTTCCTCGACAGCGGGGCCGGGTGGGGGGGCAGTTGCTTCCCGAAGGACGTGGCCGCGCTGATCGCCGCCGCCCGAGACGTGGGCTACGACCCGACGCTCCTCGACGCCGCCGTCGAGGTCAACGACAAACAGCCGGAGCGGATGCTCGGACTGCTCGACGGGCACGTCGACGTGGCGGGCGAACGCGTCGCCGTCCTCGGCCTGTCGTTCAAGCCGGGGACCGACGACATCCGCCAGTCCCGGGCGATCCCGGTCATCGAGGGACTCAAACGGCGGGGCGCGACCGTCGTCGGCTACGACCCCGTCGCGACCGAGCGGATGCGCGAGCGCTTCCCCGACATCGAATACGCCGACTCCGCGGCGGCAGCGCTGGAAGGCGCGGCGGGCGCGCTCGTTACCACGGACTGGGACGAGTTCGCCGCGCTCGATTCGGAGTTCGACCGCATGAACACCCCCGTTGTCGTCGACGGCCGCAACATCGTCTCCCGCCGCGATGGGCTCAGCTACGAAGGACTGACCTGGAACTGACCCACGCCGGCCGTCGCCGCGACCGCCGGTTCTCACGCCCGGTCCGCTGTCCACGATCCGGTCCGTCGGCCTCGTGCGGAGCGGCCCACGAATCGCCCGTAGTTCCGATCACGTCGCTGATTCCTCTCGCGGGCGTGCTCGCGCGCCGTCCGTCCTTGCTGACCGCAGTGAGATAGACAGGGTTATTCCGGGAGGGGTGCAACGCCAGCCCACCAACCATGAGTCACAGATACGCACACCGGGTGAGAACATGCGCGTCGTAGTCAAATTCGGCGGAACGAGTCTCGGCAACGGCGACCGAGTCACGCGAGCGGCCGACTCCATCGCCGCCGCCATCGAACAGGGCCACGAAGTCGCCGTCGTCGCCAGCGCGATGGGCAACACCACCGACGAGTTGCTCGACGACATCGCCTACGAGGCCGCCGACGCCGACCGCGCCGAGATCGTCAGCATGGGCGAACGCACCTCCGTCCGGATGCTCAAGGGCGCGCTCGAAGCGCGGGGTATCGACGCCGAGTTCTTCGAACCCGGCGTCGAGGACTGGCCGATCATCACCGACGAGTACGGCGAGGTCGACGTCGACGAGACGCAGAAGCGCTCGAGCGCACTCGCCGGCCGCCTCCAGCACGTCGTCCCCGTGATCACGGGCTTTCTCGCGGAGGACCACCAGAGCAACGTCACCACACTCGGCCGCGGCGGCTCCGACACGACCGCCGTCATGCTCGGCAAGTACATGGACGCCGACGAAGTCGCCATCGTCACCGACGTCGAGGGCGTCATGACAGGCGACCCCCGCGTCGTCGAAGGCGCGCGCAACGTCGGCGAGATCACCGTCGACGAACTCCGGTCGCTGTCGTTCCGTGGCGCCGAAGTCGTCGCTCCCTCCGCACTGTCGTACAAGGACGCCGACCTCGGGGTTCGGGTCGTCCACTACCAGCACGACGACCTCCTGACCGGCGGCACCTCCATCGAGGGCGAGTTCCAGAACCTCATCGACCTCCAGGAGGAGCGCCTGGCCTGCGTCACCGTCGCCGGCCGTGCCATCCGCAACAGCCCCGGCATCCTCGCCGATCTGGCCGCCGCGCTCGGCGACGAGGGGGTCAACATCGACGCCAACTCCTCCGGGATGGACTCGATCACCTTCTACGTCAAATCTGAGGACGCCGAGGACGCCGAGGCGCTCCTCCACGAGGAAGTCGTCGAGGGCGAAGCCCTCTCCAGCGTCACCGTCGAGGACGACATCGCCGTCGTCCGCGTCACCGGCAGCGACCTCCCAAACCGGCCCGGCGTCGTCAAGCGCACCATCGACCCCATCTCCGACGCCCACATCCACCTCTACGACGTCATCACCTCCGCGACCTCCGTGTCTGTGTTCGTCCCCTGGGACGACCGCGAACAGACGCTGCAGCTCGTCCAGGACGTCTTCTAGACCACCTTTTTTCGCTGCGGGTTTCCTCGGGCCGCTTCGCGGCCCTGCGGGAACCCTCGCGAAAAAAGCTGGACGAAAAAGCGCGAGCGCGAGGCGCTCGCGTGAACCGCGGCGCTCCGCGCCGCGGATGCTCGTGGTCGGCCTGCCTGTCCCCGGGTCGCGCGACCGGCGCAGTCGCGCCGGCACGCGCTCCCGGCCACCGCACCGCCCCGCTCCGCCCCGCTCCGCCCCGCTCCGCCCCGCCTCTCAGCCGATCTCCTCGATCTTCTCCAGTATCCGCGCGTACAGGTCCGGCGCGCAGTACCAGCCCACATCGAGGAGGTCGTCGATGGCTGCGCGTGACTCCACCGGACCGATCCTGCCACTGCGCTGGGCGTGCAACACCACGTACGCCGTCCCGCGAGTCTGAATCCCCTCTGTGTCCGCGACGCTTCGACCGTACGCTTCGTCCATGACCGCGGTTCCGTCACGCTCGCGGGCGAGCGCGAGTACCGCCACGTCGGCCTCGCTTAGCGCCTTGGCCCGTGACAGTCGCTCGACGAGCGGCACCTCCGGATCTGGGTCTGGCTCGACCGCAAGCATCCCGTCCTCGACCGCCCGTTCGACCCGACGGGCGTCGGCGTGCCCCGCCTCGATGCCGGTCGTCACGACCTCGTCGTAAACCGATTCGGGCATGCAGCGGGAGTCGGCGAGCGACGACACCAGTTCCAGCCGATCGGCCGAGGCGAGCGAGATCAGCGGCGTGGCGTCGAAGACGTACATCAGACCGATTCGAGGTCGTCTTCCAGCCCCTCACGACCGACCCAGGACACCTCGCGCTCTCTCGCGAGTGCTGCGAAGTCCCAGACCGACATCTCCGCCAGTTCCGCCGCTCGCGAGAGCGTCACCTCGCCTGCCTCCAGCGCATCGAGCGCCCGCTCGCGGCGCCACTCCTCGATCCCCTCGGCGAGGAGTTTCCGGACCGCCGTGCTCCGGTCGAGGTTCTCCGACTCGACGTACTCCGCGAGCGCCGCCTCGAGGTCGTCCGGCACCCGCGCCGAGATCGTTCCCATGGCGTATATTTTGTACACAATGCATACAAGCGTTTCGGCGGTCGAACAGTTCACGACGGGCACGCTGTGGCGCCTCCAGTGCTCGCCTCGAACCGAGGGCCGTCGGTGGACCGGGCAGACGCTGTCGCTATCCGGGAGCGAGAACAGAGAGAAACCGAGAGATTACCGCGCGGCGGCCGCGACGCGCTCTTTCTCCTCTTTCTGGTTGACGGCGTAGGTGGAGACGTCGTCGTTGGCGGCGCCGGTCAGCTGGCTCGCGAGCGCCTCGTGGGCGTCGGTCGGCGTCTTGAACGAGTCGCTGTAGACGCCCTCGGCCAGGAACTTCAGGGCCTGGTCGACGCGGCGCTGGGGCGCGACGTCGACGGCCTTCGGGACGGAGATGCCACCGTACTTCAGGCGGACAGTCTCCTCGCGGGGCGCGCTGTTCTCGACGGCGTGGACGAGGACCTGCACCGGGTTCTCGTCTGTGCGCTCGTGGACGAGGGCGAACGCGTCGCGGGTGATCCGCATCGTCTTCTGCTTGTCACCGGTGTTCTCGTCGGTCTGCATCAGGCGGTTGATCAGCCGCTCGACGATGCTGATCTCCGATTTCTGGAACTGCTTGGAGGCGTGGCGTCCCATCGTGTGAGCGATGGGCGTGACGGTGATGTACCGCTCCGTCGACGGGTCGTAGTACTCGATGTCCTCGACGGAGTACTGGCCGAACAGCTGTGCGTTCGCGCCGTCGTTCTCGCTCTCGTCTTCGGGGGATTCTGCTTCGGACATGTTATCGAACCGGTTTCTCCGCGTTGCCGCGCACGAGTTCCTGCAGCGAGACGCCGTTGACTTTCTCGACCTTGTAGTTGACACCAGGGAGGTCGCCCATCGCGCGACCCTTCGCGCCACCGATGCCCGCGATGGTGACCTCGTCGTGCTCGTCGATGAACGAGACGGCGCCGTCACCGGGGAGGAAGGCCGTTACTGCCGCGCTGTTTTTGATAAGCTGGACGCGGACGCATTTCCGAATCGCCGAGTTGGGCTGTTTGGCCTCGCGACCGATCTTCTCGAGGACGATCCCTCGGGCCTGAGGCGCACCCTCGAGCGGGTCGGACTTCTTCGCGAGGTTGCGCTCGCGGTGCGCATAATCCGAGTCGGACCACCGGTGCTTCTGGCGGTCCTTTTTGAGTTTGCGAGCGGCGTATTTGCCGTTTGCCATAGTACCCGTCCGTATCCGACCGAGCCACTTAAGCCCACCCTTTTACCGCGTTCGGCCGCTGCGGGATCTCGCCGAAATCGCCCGCGAACGCGCCTGTGACCGGTTCCCACGGACGACGAGTCGAGCGTCGATCCGGTGTCCCAGAGCCGCTGTCGCCTCGACCAGTCGGAGCCGCTGCCGCCCCAACCGTTCCGTGTGAGTCGGTATCACTGAACACCGACACGTTCTTGTGACCGAGTTATGTAACGGTCAGAGCATGACTGACGTGGGTGTCGGTGGGAGTGGTGCGAGACTCGGTCGCAGGATAGCGGCGTGGGTATGGGCGTTCCCGCCGAAGGCGCGCGAACTTGCGGGCTACGTTCGCTCGGCGACCGTCGCATCGCTGGGCATCTGGGCGATACTGGCCGCCGGCGCGGTGCTGCGGTGGCACCGGATCGACGCCGAATCGCTGTGGCTCGACGAAGTCGCTTCCTACCAGTTCGCGGTCACCAGATACGACTCCGCGCTCGAACTCGTCCTCACCGAACCGGTGTCGGACCCCCATCCGCCGCTGTACTACCTGCTGCTCCGCTGGTGGACCGACCTCTTTGGCACCACCGAGGTCGGGATGCGCAGCATGTCGTTCGCGTTCGGACTCGTCACTATCCTCGTCACGTACCTGCTGGCGGTGAAACTGTTCGACCGGCGTCTGCCGGGCCTCGTCGCGAGCGGTCTCGTCGCCGGTTCGACGATGCACATCTACTTCGCACAGGAGGCGCGGATGTACACGCTCCTGACGATGCTCACCGCGCTCTCTTTTTACTGGTTGGTCGACGTGGTGTTCACCGACGAACCGACTAGGGCGAGCGTCTCGCGGTACGTCGTGGCCACCGTCCTGCTGGGCTACACGCACACCTTCGCGGTCTTTCTCATCTTCGCACAGTTGGTCTCGGTCGTTCTGCTGGCCCGTCGGGAGACGGGCCACCGCCTGCGGGACCCGCTCGCGCTCGCCCGCGAGTCGGCCCTGTTGCGCCGGTGGATCCCGGTCCAAGCCGTGGTCGGCGTCCTGCTCTCGCCGTGGCTGGTCCTCCTCGTCGCCCACGCGGTTGGCCTCCCCATCGTCGACCAGGGCGACACGAGCTGGATCCCACCGTCGTCGCTGTTTTACCTCGCACACTCGCTCCAGGAGTTCCTCTTCTACAACGTCCGGGAGTTCCTCGTCTACGGTCACACGTGGCTCGTCTGGCTGGCGATCCTCCTCGCCATCGCGGCGCTGCTCAGGTTCAATCCCGACGCTGACCCGGACGACGACACCGACGAGGTCGAACTCGAGGCGGCCGACCGGTCGCTCGTGCTTGCCGTCTGGCTCGTCGTGTCGATGGTGACACCCTACGCAATCGGCTACCTCTTCCAACCTATCTACCGAATCAAGTACACCATCGGCGCCTCGCTGGCCTTCTTCGTCATGGTCGGCTACGGTATCACGAAGCTCTGGAACAACTACGGCCGGGTCGTCCCGGCCGCGCTCGCGATCCTCCTCGTCGTCGGCACTGGCGCGCCGATAGTCGACATCTACGACCGGACAAACCACCCCGACTGGCGCTCGACCGTCGACGAACTCGAGAGCGAGTCGTCCGGGGAACCGTTGATCGTCACCAGTCCGACCTTCATGGACGGGCTCTCGGAGTACTACGGCGGCGACGACGTGACCGTTCGCTCCGTCCCGCCCAACGCCACCTGGAACGGGACACTCGCCGACATCGTCGCCGGCCACGACCGCGTGTGGTTCGCCTACTCGGAATGGTACATCGACGACGGGCCGGTCCGCCATCTCTACGAGGAGTTCGCTGCCGGCGGCTACGAGATCGACTTCGAACGCGAGTTCGACCGCGAACGCGACGGCGACAGCGGCCGCTTAGCCGCGAGTTACTCGGTGTTCGCCGCACAGCTGTACAACACCTCCGACGGCGGTATCGACAGGGGATCCGTCGGAAGCGCGGCCAGGTGACTGCGAACGGTCGTTTCTGCGGTCGGGTGACTGCGGCCGACTTGGAGCGGGGCGGAAAATCGAGCCAGTGCAGTTACGTCAGTTCCACGTCGTCGACGTCGAAGTGTCGGTTCGCCAGGGTACGCGCGGCCGCGATGTTGCGGCCGTCGGCGCCGATGGCGACGCCGCGGTCCTCGTCGGCCACCTCGGCGTAGGCGACGGTATCGTCGTTCTCGCTGATCGTGACGTTGTACACCGCGGCCGGCGAGAGCGCGCTCGCGACGAAGTCCTCGGCGGTCGGCGCATTCTCGACGAGTTTGACCTCGCGCCCGACCTGCTCCTCGACACGACCGACCGCCTGACCGCCCGGGCCGATGGCCTGCCCCATCTGGCCGGCCGCGACGAGGATCAGTAGCCTGTCGAACTCGTCGTCGACGACGCAGTCTCTGGCGGTCGCACCGGTCTCCTCCTCGAAGGCCGCGATGTACTGGCGGGCGTCGTCCGAGAGGGTGACCGTCACGGCTCAGTCCGCCCGGCCGGCCTCGTCGTCCTCGCGCGCGGTCATGCGCAGGTCGACGTCGCCGGTGCCGAGCTTGATCGGCTTGCCGACGATGACGTTCTCCGTCACGCCATTCAAATCGTCGACCTCGCCGTGGATGGCCGCGTCCAGCAGGTGATTGACCGTCACCTCGAAGGCGGCGCGGGCGAGCACGGACTCCTTGTTGCCGGAGATACCGTGGCGACCGATGGATTCGATGGTGCCGCGGTTGGTCATGATGTCCGCGACGAGCATCAGGTGGCGGATGTTCACCTCGTCGAGCCCCTGCTCGGCCAGCGTGTCCATCGTCTCGTCGATGATGGCCTCGCGGGCCGCCTCGATACCGAGCTGGCGGTGGATCTCGTGGATGTTGTTACACGTCGTCCGCGAGGCGTCCACGCCCTCGAGGTCGAGCACGTCGCCCAGCGCCGACCCCTCGGTGTAGAGGACGAACTCCTCGCCGTCGTCAAGTTCTTCCTTCCGGATGACGACACGGTTGACCTCCTCGATGCCCTTGAAGACGATGTCGCGCAGTTCCTCGACCAGCTGGAGCAGGTCGCGGTAACTCGGCTCGTCGGGGCCGAACTGGACGACCGTCGGCGCCGGCGTCTGTACCTCGACGCCGAGTTTCGACTCGATGGTCGCGGCGATGTCCTCGACGACCGTCTCGAGCGTGTCCTCGGTCGGCCACCGCTCGGCGAGGGTGTCCTCGTTCAGGTCGACCTGGACGAGCATGTCCGCGACGTTGGTCGAGACGTCCCCGAGCTGGAGGATCTTCGTCGACTCGATGGCCCAGACGACCTCGTGAGCACGCTCGCGGTCGGTCGCGTACTCGTCTTCCAGGTGGACCTCCATCGACGGCGTGTCCGGCTCCTTGCGCGCGTCGACGAGTTCGATCAGGCGCGGCAGCCCCTGGGTCACGTCGATCTCCGCGACGCCCGCGTAGTGGAACGTGTTCATCGTCATCTGCGTTCCGGGCTCACCGATCGACTGAGCGCTGACGGTGCCGACCGGGTCGAGCGGGTCGACGCGGGTGTCGACGTACTTGCTCTCGACGGCGCGGGCGATGTCGTCGACCTGTTCGAGAGTCACGTCGCCGCGCTCGCGCAGGGAGTCGTACACTTCCTCTTTGAGCCGCCGGGGCAGTTCGGTGTCCTCGACGATGGCCCGGACGTCCTCGGTGATCGCGGCCATCTCAGTCGTCCCCCGTTTCCGCGCCGGTCGTGGGATTGGCGCCCGCGGCGTCCATCCACAGCTCGTCGGCGTGTTCCGAGAGGTTCGTCGGTTCCGGCTCGCGACCGAGGAAGTCCTCTTTGGCCTCGGGCGAGTCGAACTCCGCGTCAACGACGCGGTCGACGATGTTGTCGACGTCGACGGCCGGTCCCTCCTGACTGGAGGAGACTTCGACCGGCGAGGTGCCGTCCTCGCCGAACTCGAACTGGACGATGGTGTCCGAGGTGTCTCTGACCGTCCCGTCGTACTGCGTCTCGAGTTCGGAGAGCGCGTTGATCAGCCGGCGCTGGAGGTAGCCGGACTTGGAGGTCCGGACCGCCGTGTCGACCAGGCCCTCGCGGCCGCCCATCGCGTGGAAGAAGAACTCCTTGGGCGAGAGGCCGTTCCGATAGGACGCCTCGACGAAGCCGTGGGCCTCGGCGGAGAGGTCGTCGGGCTTGAAGTGCGAGAGGGTGCGGTCCTCGTAGCCGCGGTTGATCCGCTCCCCGCGGACCGCCTGCTGGCCGACACAGCCGGCCATCTGCGTGAGGTTGAGCATCGACCCACGCGCCCCGGACTCGGCCATGATGACCGCCGGGTTGTCGTCGCCGAAGTGGTCCTCGGCGATGTCGCCAGCGGTGTCACGGGCCTTGCCCAGCGTCGACATGATCTTCATTTCGAGGGTCTCATCGACCGTCCGCCCCGGCAGGGACTCGAGGTCGCCCGCCTCGTAGGTCGAGATGAGTTCCTGCACGCGGTCGTAGGCGTTCTCGATCGACTCGTCGATCTGCTCTTCGGCCGCCGGCGAGATGGACTCGTCGTCGATGGCGATGGAGAACCCGAAGTGCATGATCGACCGCATCGCGAGCGCCGACACCTCGTTGATGAAAATGCGCGCTCGCGTCTTCGAGTACTCCTTCGCGATGGAGTCGACGATCTCGCCGCCGAACGCGCCGACGGCGTCCTCGTCGATGGTCCCTGCCAGCATCTGGCCGTCCTCGATCGTGACGGTGTCGCCGGCCGAGGACATGAACTCCAGGTTCAGGTCGTCGGGCAACAGCTCCGAAAAGAGGGTGCGGCCGGTCCAGTAGGCCACGCCGTCGTCCTCGCCGTCCGCCTCGGGCAGTTCGTCGATCCGCGTCGCCCGCAGGAGGTCGAGCGCCTGCGTCTCGTTGAACTGCGGGTTCGTGTGGGTCAGCAGGTACGTGCCCGAGATGTGGTCCTGGATAGCGCCGATGATGTTCTCGCCCATCTTCGGGCTGAGCATCTGCTCCTGGACGCGCATCAGGACGCGCGCCTCGGCACGGGCCTCCTCGTTCTGGAGGGCGTGCATGTTCATCTCGTCACCGTCGAAGTCGGCGTTGTACGGCGGACAGACGGTGGTGTTCAGCCGGAACGTCTTGTACGGCATCACGACCACCTCGTGGGCCATGATCGACATCCGGTGCAGCGACGGCTGCCGGTTGAAGATCACGATGTCGCCGTCGATGAGGTGCCGGGAGACCTCCCAGCCGGGTTCGACCTTCTTCGCGAGTTCCTCGCAGTTCTTCTCGGTCACCTTCAGGCGGCGCCCGTCGTGGCGACGGACGTAGTTGGCGCCGGGATGCGCTTCGGGCCCGTTGGCGACGTACCGACGAGCCTCGCCCAGATTGCGCTCGTTGACGTTCATCGTCTGGGTCATCTCCGTCGCGACCCGGTCGGGGACGCCGACCTCGTTGAGCGAGAGCGTCGGGTCCGGCGAGATGACGGTCCGCGCGGAGAAGTTCACGCGCTTGCCTGACAGCGAGCCCCGGAAGCGCCCTTCCTTGCCTTTCAGGCGCTGCGAGAGCGTCTTCAGCGGCCGCCCCGAGCGGTGGCGCGCGGGAGGCGTCCCGCTGATCTCGTTGTCCATGAACGTCGTGACGTGGTACTGCAGCAGTTCCCAGAGGTCCTCGATGATCAGCTGGGGCGCACCGGCCTCGCGGTTCTCCATGAACCGCTGGTTGATGCGGATGATGTCGACCAGCTTGTGGGTCAGGTCGTCCTCCGAGCGCTGGCCGTTGTCCAGCGTGATCGAGGGACGGGCCGTGACCGGTGGCACCGGCAGGACGGTCAGGATCATCCACTCGGGCCGCGAGCGGTCGGGGTTGATGCCGAGCGCCTCGATGTCCTCGTCGGGGATGTCCTCGAACCAGTCGCGGATGTCGCTGGGCATCAGCTTGTCCATGTCTTCCTCGACGAGGTACTCCGCCGAGGAACTGACGTCGACCTCGAGTTCGTCGAGGTCGTTGAGCCGACCGAGCGCCCGCCCGAGGTTCTTCAGGCGGTCGATGTCGTTGCGGTCGGGGCGGTACGTGCCCGAGAGGAGTTCGCGAACGCGCGCGGCGTCGAAGTCCGCGTCCTCGAGCTCCTCGGCGACGTCGGTGGGCGCGACCGGTTCGCCCTCCGGCGGGTCCATCGCCCACTCGAGGCGCTTCTCCAGCTCCGAGTGGGGCACCTCGATGATCTCGTAGTAGGTCGTCGGCTTCTCGTGTTTGATGTCGAACTGCTTGGCCTCGCAGTACGGACAGTAATCGACCTTGCGACACTCGCGGATGGCCGACTTCAGCACGTCGCTGGGGTCCTTGTTGAGCTCTTTCGCACGGCGGAGCTGCTCGCGGTACTCGCGCTTTCGCTCCTCGGCGCGGTCCGCGGAGTCGGCGACACGGCGGCCGTCGACAGGGGTCAGCCGCGAGCACTCGCGGCAGGTCCCGCGCAGCAGGCGCCGGATGAGCTTCGCGAAGCCGACGTGGATGACCGGCGCGGCCAGTTCGATGTGGCCGAAGTGGCCGTTGCACGACCCGGAGTGTTTGCCGCAGGTCTTGCACTCCAGCCCGGGGTCGATGACACCGAGTCTCGGGTCCATCAACCCCATGTCGATTGGGAAGCCGTCGTCGTCGTATGTGTCGGCGGTGATGACCTTCGTGGCCGACATCTCGCGGTACTCCTCGGGGTCCATCAGCCCGAAGCTGATCTGACCGATCTCCTGTGGTGTGCCTTGCGCGGACATGTTAGACAGCGTCCTCCAGTTCGATCCGGGGCGCGATACCGAGCGCCTTCATCTCGTCGAGCAGAAGTTTGAATGCGTAGCTCATCTCGACCTCGTGGATCTCCGTTTCCTCCTCGCAGTTGGGACAGTAGACGCGCCGTTGCTCGACGTTCTCGACGGCGGTCATCCCACACGCGCCGCAGACGTTGATGAACTCGCGGTCGGACTCGTCGAGCAGACGCTCCTTGAGCGCCATCGCGGCGCCGTGCCCGATGAGTACGTCGCGTTCCATCTCCCCGACGCGCAGGCCGCCCTCGCGGGCGCGCCCCTCCGTCGGCTGGCGGGTCAGCACCTGCACCGGACCACGCGAGCGAGCGTGGATCTTGTTCGAGACCATGTGGTAGAGCTTCTGGTAGAAGATGGTCCCGACGAAGATCTCCGCCTCGATGCGCTCGCCGGTGACACCCGAGTACATGATCTCCTTGCCGCTGGACTTGAAACCGCGGTCCTCCAGCGACCCGCGCAGTTCCTCCTCGTCCTCACCGGTGAAGGCAGTGCCGTCGACGCGTCGACCTTCGAGCGACCCGACCTTCCCGCCGATCATCTCGAGGATGTGCCCGACGGTCATCCGCGAGGGCAGCGCGTGCGGGTTGACGATGAGGTCCGGCACGACGCCCTGCTCGGTGAACGGCATGTTCTCCTGGGGCGCGATGTGACCGACGACGCCCTTCTGTCCGTGGCGGCTGGCGAACTTGTCCCCGAGTTCGGGGATCCGCTCGTCACGCACTGATACTTTGGAGAGCTTCGAACCGTCCTCGCCCTCCATCAGCGTCACAGTGTCGACGACGCCCGACTCGCCCGAGCGCATCGTGACACTCGTTTCGCGGCGTTTCTGCGGGCTGAGTCCGCCCATGTCGTCCGGTTCTTCGAGGAACCGGGGCGGGGAAGTCTTCCCCAGCAGGACGGCGTTCTCGTCGACCTGCGTCTCGGGGTTGACCAGTCCGTCCTCGTCGAGGTGCGTGTAGGCTTCCTCGCCGCGGGCGCCTCTGACCTCTTCGTCCGGGATCTCGAAGTGGTCTTCCTGACCGCCCGGATACCGGCGTTCCTCCCCCTCGTAGGTCCGGAAGAAGTGAGAGCGAGCGAGTGCGCGGTCGACCGACCCCTTGTTCATCACGAGCGCGTCCTCGATGTTGAACCCCTCGTAGGACATGACGGCGACGACGAAGTTCTGCGCCGCGGGGCGCTCGTCGTAGCCGATCTGTTCCGTGGTCTGGGTCTTGACCAGGGAGAGCTGCGGGTAGTGCAGGAGGTGCTGGCGCGTGTCCGGCCGGATCCGGTAGTTCGCGCTCGGCAGTCCGAGCGACTGCTTGATCATCCCCGACCCCATCGTAATCCGGGGCGAGGCGTTGTGCTCGGGGTAGGGGATCATTCCCGCGCCGATACCGAACATCAGCTGCGGGTCGACCTCCAGATGGGTGTGGTCTTCGGTGAGTTCCGTCTCGTCGACGGCGACGTAGATGTCCTCTTCCTCCTCGGCGTCGATGAACTCGACGTAGCCGGCCTCGACGAGGTCTTCGAACTCGAGGTCACCGTCCTTGACGGCCTCGACCTCGGCGTCGGAGACGAGCGGCTCGCCGTCCTCGATGACGAGCAGCGGGCGCCGCGCGCGGCCGGCGTCGGCGTTGACGATGACTTCCCGCGTGCGGTTCTTGACCGAGACGTTGACCATCTCGCTGACGTCGCCGCGGCGGCGCGCCTGTCGGATCTGTGCTGCGAGCTGGTGCGGGTCCGGGTGTGTCCCCACCAGACTCCCGTTGACGTAGACTTTGGCTTCTCGTTGCTGGCTCATGTGTTAGTCGTCCGCCGGCTGCTGGTCGATGGACTCGATGCCCGGGATCCCCGAGACACCCATCGCCGCCAGTTCCTGTTTCAGCATCTGTTCGTCCTCGACGTTCTGTGAGAGCTCCATCGCCTGCGCGAAGTTCTTCACGAGTCCGCAGTTCGGTCCCTCCGGCGTCTCGGAGGGACAGATACGACCCCACTGGGTCGCGTGCAGGTCACGCGCTTCGAAGTGGGGCTGCGAGCGAGAGAGCGGCGACCGGAGCCGCCGCAGGTGAGAGAGCACGCCCATGTAGTCCGTCCGGTCGACGAGCTGGGAGACGCCGGAGCGCCCACCGACCCAGTTGCCCGTCGCGATCGGGTGTTCGAGCCGCTCGGTCAGCACGTCGGACCGGACGACCGTCGAGACGGAGAGCTGCCGGTTGCGCATGTTCGCCCGTTCGAGCTGGTACTTCACGTCGCGGGCGAGCTTGTTCAGCGCCGTCCGGAACAGGTCTTTCATCAGGTCGCCACTGACTTTCAGGCGCTTGTTGGCGTAGTGGTCCTTGTCGTCTGCGTCACGTCGCCCGAGGGCGAGTTCGAAGCAGGCCTCGGCCATCCGGCAGAGGTAGTACGCCTTGTTGATGCGGACGTCCTCCTCCTCGACACCGTCTTCGTGGAGGTGCGGCAGGAGGTATCGGTCGATGACGTAGTTGGCACGCTTGAGCTGGTAGTTCTTGCCCTGGCCGCTCGCGACGCGCTGGCCGAGCGTCTCGATGGCCCCTTCGGTCGTCTGGACCTCGGCGGCCTCCAGGTTCTCCAGCATGAACTTCACGATCTCCGGGTCCTCGGAGACGCGGTGGACGATCTCCTCGTCGGACTCCAGTCCGAGCGCCCGGATGAGCGTCACGAAGTTGATGCTCCCCGACACCGAGGGGAACGACACTTCGAGCAGGCCCTCACGGTTGCGCTCGACCAGGACGAGCGCGCGGTAGCCACGACGCTGGGAGAAGGTCTTCGCGACCTCGATGGTGTCGCCGTACTTCGTGTCGGTCTCGGCGAGGATCTTGTTGGGCGCGAGGTCCTCGCTGGTCATGAGCACGCGCTCGGAGCCGTTGACACAGAAGTAGCCACCGGGGTCGGCGGGGTCCTCGCCGATGTCGATGAGTTCCTCGCGAGTGAACCCGGCGATGTTACACTTGTTCGAGCCGACCATGATCGGCATGCGGCCGATCTTGGTCTCTGTCTGGTCGACGACCCGCTCTTCCTCTTCCTCGCCGCCCTTGATGATCGCCATCTCCATGAAGACGGGCGCGGCGTAGGTGATGTTGCGGAGGCGAGCCTCCTGCGGGTAGAGCAGTTCCTCGCTGCCGTCGGCCTCGCGGACGCGAGGCGTGACCACGCGGACGTCACCGAGTTCGACGTAGACGGGCTCTTCGCCCTCCTTGTCGCCGATGTCCGTGTCGATAGTGGCCTTCTCGTCGACGACTTCCTGCATACCCCGATCCAGGAAGGCGTTGAACGAGCGGAAGTGGTGTTCGGCGAGCCGTTCCCTCGAGAAATACTCACGCGATATCGCGCGTCTGTCCTGTGTATTCATGTTATTCTACGACGAGTCGGTATACGATCGCTCGTTCAGTCGTTCGCGAGTCCCGAGTCACCTTGACGACATCGCCAGTCTGGATGTCCTCGTCCAGGTCGCGCAAGGCGGGGTCGGTGCGCTTGATCTTCGGCAGGTCCGTCTTTTTGATGTTGTACTCCTCGAGCACGTCCTCGAGGGTCTCACCGTCGAGGAGCGCGTGGTCCGGAACGAGTTCGTGTTGGCTTACGTCTACCATGTGTGGGTCTGACCGGTATGAGAAGTTGGTGTCACGAGATACTACAGGCGCATAAAAGTCGGAGACGTAAAACGCTTTCCAAGTCCGTCGGCTACAGCTACGCGGCCCGGGACCGCCGGGCGGCGACTGCCCCACAGAAGGGGGCGTCAGTGCCACCTAATACGCCAACCGTACACATAGTAGTTCGGGTCCGTGGGTCAGCATGTCACGGTGACTGTGTCGAGGACCGCCGCTAACAGCGTGAAAGCCCCCGCAGGAGCGATCGTGACTGCCACCCCAAACAGCGTGAAAGCCCCGACTCGTTCGACTCGGGAGACCGCGACTGCGCTCCTCGCTTTGCTGCGGTGCTTGTCGGGTCCGCCGTCGTCGAAAGGGCGACCGGTGGAACCGGCCGCTACATTCCGAGGCGTCGCAGCCGCCTCGGTCCGTGCACGCGGGCCTGCGGCCCGCGAGCAGACACCATAGCGAGTGCAACGAGCGAGGAGCGCAGCGAGTGCGAGCCCGACCGCAGGGGGGGCTCGATTGCTCGAACGGTGAGCGAAGTGAGCCGTGAGAGCCGCGGCGGTACGAGCCGACGGGGGCTTCACGCTGTTCGCGGTCGTTCTGGTCGTTACAGCGTTTCAGTACACTTCGTCCGTGGGTGAGATTAGCACGGCTGGCGCGTCTGGAAAGGCTTTTGCGTGTCTTCCCGGAAGAGGGAGTGAAGCCCGGGTGGTGTAGTGGCCCATCATACGACCCTGTCACGGTCGTGACGCGGGTTCAAATCCCGCCTCGGGCGTATTCTGTCGCCGATCACCGAGCGAGGAGCGCGAGCGACGAGCGAGCGTGACGGCGACGAATCGCCGCAGAAGGGATTTGAATCACGCAAACGCGAGCGAGAGCGAGCGTTTGCCCCGGTTCAAATCCCGCCTCGGGCGCTTTCTCGAACTCAGATCGCGAGCGACCAGCTTGCTGTGTCGCGAGCAACCGAGTTCGAGGAGCACCGTCCGGATTTGAACCACGCGAGACGCAGCGCGAGCGAAGCGAGCGACCGTCTCGCAGTCGGGTTCAAATCCCGCCTCGGGCGCTTCTGTCGCGAACAACACGGCGAGCACCTCGTGTGCTCGCCATCGTGAGCGAGTGTGCGCCGTCCGGATTTGAACCACGCGAGACGCAGCGCGAGCGAAGCGGGCGACCGTCCCGCAGTCGGGTTCACATCCCGCCCCGGGTGTCAGCTGCTATGACGGTATCGAGAAGCGTTCCGCGGTCGGTCCTGCGAGCGGGACGAAAGATTCCGTCACACGACAGACGGTGCGGTTGCGGTCGCTGTCACTCGGGGCGAGTGCTGCCGAGTCAGTGCTCGCAAGCTACCCCGAGATCCGTTCGCTGAAATCGACGGCAAAAGCGTATAATGCCGGGGGGCAAAGGGGGGTCCATGGACGACGTCGACAGGCAGGAGATGCCGCGGGTCATCGTCGAGGAGTTCTTCGACCGGGAGGAGGGGACGCGGGCGCTGCTCGATGACCTGGAGCGGGTGGCCCTGGAGGGGGACCACGAGGCCGTCCGCAACCGGATCCGTGACCTGGCCGAGAGCAACCAGCACGTCTTCTACGCCGTCGCGCTCGCGCTGTCGGGGTCGAAACAGTTCTACGGCGACGTAGAGGCTCAGCTCGGAGTCGAGGCCGCCGACACGCTCCGAGAACTGGGCGAGACCTATCCAACGCTCGCGGAACCGTTCGGGATGGTCCGCACCGAGCAGACCCGCGAGCGACACAACCCCGTCACCGAACTGGAGGCGAAGACGACCTACGCGGCCGAGGAGGAGGTCCCGGTCGTCAGTTACACGCCGAAATCGGGGCAGGTCGACCTCTACTCGGGGCGGGGCTCACCGGAGGAGGTCCTCCAGTTCGCCTCGTATCTCGTCCAGGCGACGACGGACTCGCTGGACAGCGCGCTCGACCGGGACTACTCGGTCAACACCGAGGAACTCGGGTCGCTCATCGACCGGCAGGAAGAACTCGAGAGCGAACTCGGACGGCTGCGCGACCAGATCGACGAGCTTCGGCGGACGCCGGTCGGTGACGAGTAAGGCCGGTCGGTGACGAGTAAGGCCGGTCGGCGACGAGTAAGACCGGTCGGCGACGAGTGGGCCTGGGGCACGTAGTGGACTGGCACCGCTCGGCCGGCCATGCCAGCACCTGTGTGTTTATACTGGACTGCGAGGCGAATATCCCGATTCACCGTGGTCTGTGATAAAGTCGACAACTCGTGATACAAACCATTAACTTAACACATCAGTGATCAAGAGACAGTGATGGAATACAGTCACCGCTATCGCGCATACCCAACACAAGCGGTAGCGGAGCGACTGCAACACCATCTCGACGTTCATCGCCAACTCTACAATCACGTCCGCTGGGATTACGAACGAGCCCCAGAGGACGACAAACCGTCCGAGTACGACCAGAACAACAGCCTCCCCGAGTGGAAACAACGGTGGCCGGTGTTCAGTGAACTGCACTCGAAAGCCGCACAAGCCACCGTCGCACGCTTCCACCGCAACCTCTCGAACCTTCGCAAGAAGAAAGAGAAGGGATACAACGTCGGTCGGCTCACGCGGCAAGTACCCGCCGAGTACCGAAGCGTGACGTACAATCAGTCTGGCTTCGACCTCGATGAAAAGAGGGGCCATCAAAAGTACACCGCCGTCCGCTTCAGCAAGATTGGCTGGGTGAAAATCCGGTACTCGCGCACGATTCCCAACCGTGCTACCATCAAGGAAGTCACGGTCAAGAAAGAACGAACTGGCGAGTGGTTCGTCTCCTTCAGCCTCGAAACCGACGACGCCGATTTGCCAGAGAAACCCGCTGTGGAGTCGCTGAACGCGAGCAACAGCGTCGGCATCGATCTTGGCATCCGCAACTACATCCACACCAGCGATGGCACGACCGTGGACTGGCTGGACCTCGACGACGAATACGAGCGACTCCACCGTGAACAGCGGAAACTCTCGCGGAAAGAACACGGTTCGAACAATTACGAGAGGCAACGCCGGACGGTCGCCAAAGTCAAACGGAGGATTCAGCGAAAAGTGCTGGACTACCAGCACAAACTCACCACGTGGCTCGTTACGGAGTACGACGCCGTGTTCGTCGAAGACCTGGACGTCACAGAGATGCTGCAGGGCGACAGAAACGCTCGTAACAAGCAGGATGCGGCGTGGCGACAGTTCATCAACTTGCTTGAATACAAGGCAGATCTGTACGGAACACACGTCGTGCAGGTCGAAGCGGCAGGGACGACGAAAGAGTGTGCATCGTGTGGTGTGGAGACGGCCAAGCCCATCTGGGTGCGGGAACACTCGTGCCCGTCGTGCGGATTCGAAACGGACAGGGATGCCAACGCCGCGATGAACGTCCTCGAGCGCGGCTTTCAAGAGTTAGGGCTGGGATGGCCCGAATCCACACCTGTGGAGACTGTGGCCGCTACGGACACAGCTGACTTTCAGCGTGTGTCTGCAAGTCACGTCGTCGAAACAGGAAGCCTGCCCCCGTGAGAGCAGGATTCCCTGCGTCACCGTGCGCGGGGAACATTCAATAGCTCCGACGCAAAAGAGCGCGGTATCTTCATGGACGACCGACTCAGCGACCAGGTCGACAAAGAGGCGCGGGACCTGCAGGTGCTCCGGACGGTCATCGAGGCGGGGCCGATCGGGATCGTCACGATCGCGGACGAGACCGATATCCCCGAGCACAAGGTCCGCTACTCGCTGCGGATGCTGGAAAACGACGACCTCGTCGACCCGACGCCAAACGGCGCGGTCCCGGCCGACGACATCGACGACCGTGCCGAGCGGATCAACGCGGGCCTGGACGACCTGGTCGATCGACTCGACGCGCTCAAAGACGTCTTCTGAAATCGACGCGCGAGGGTTGCTCGGAGAAAAGGGCGTTACTCGGAGGGGTTGTTGCCGCGCTGGAAGAGATACAGCATCTCCCACATCGCCTCGTCCATGTCCCGTCCGTTCGAGGCGTCCTGGAGTTGTCGGTACAGGCTATCCGAGACCTGAATTTCGGGCATATCACTCCGTTGGGGGTAGTCGATAATAAATCCCTGCTGAGTCGGAAGTGAGTTAATCTTCCGATAAACAGCTCATAGAGCCCGCTCGCGGCTGTTCGGGTGCCTGGCGAATCGCGATGTCGGCACGACGAGTCGTCGGTCAGGATGGTCAAATCGCGTTTCACATTTCTCAACTTTCATGAGGGGGTCGTCCCATGTCCGGGTGTATGGTCGATAGCGCAGACACGTCCGCGACGACGGTGGTGTACGTGGTCGTCGTGGTCGTGGCCGTCCTGATCGGGACCGTACTCGCGCCGGTCGTGTGGAACGCGACCCAGGGATCGGGTGGTGACGGGGACCCGAGCGTGTCTGTCATCACGCTCCGCGGAGGGACCGACCCCGGCAATATCAACCGTCTCACCGACGACCTGCGAGCCGCGAGAACCAACGACTCCGTCGAGGCCGTCGTCCTCCGGATCGACAGCCCCGGCGGCGCCGTCACCTCCAGCGAGGAGTTCTACCTGGCTGTCAATCAGACCGCCAACGAGATGCCCGTCGTTGCGTACGTCGAGGGAACCGCCGCGTCGGGCGGATACTACGGCATCACACCCGCCGACAGCATCTTCGTCAAGCCGAGTTCGACCGTCGGGAGCATCGGCGTCATCGTCCAGGCGCCGCTGAGTACCATCGAGGAGGCCGGGCGGACCTCCCGGACGTATCTCCGGACCGGCCCGGACAAGGCGACGGTCTCGAAAGACACCATCCGCAATCAGCTAGAGACGCTGCACAACGCCTTCCTCGACACCGTGATGACCCACCGCGGTGACGAACTCGAATTCGGTCGCGAGGAGGTCGCACTGGGGCGCGCCTACCTCGGGCCGACGGCCGTCAGGAACGGGTTCGCCGACGAGACCGGAGACCTCAACGCCGCTATCGAAGCGGCCGCACGTCTGTCCGACGGCATCGACGACGACCAGTACGACGTCGTCTACGGTGAGCCCGTCACGCCGACCAGAACTACGGCGACGCTCTCGGACATCGATGTCGAGCGCGTCGAGGGAGACGTCGTCTACGTCGACGCCACCGACGAGGGCGACCAGTTCCGCGAACCGGTTCGCTACTACGCAGTCTGGGGGATCCCGGTGACCGACGACGAGAGCGCGACCGGGTCGGCGGCGGCCGGAAACGAGACGACGCCGACCGCCGACAGCGGCGGCAACAACGGGGGCAGCAGCGGGACCGGAGACGGCACCGCGACCGCGGGAGGTGACGACTGATGGCGCCGCGTGACTTCCTGCGACCGCTCGGTGTCTTCGTCGCCGTGATCCTGGTCGTCGTCGCCGGGACGGCAGTGGCCGGCCTAGCCTTCGGTTCCGCCGGTGGCGATGGCGCCCCGGACGGCGAAGACATCGACGGGCAGGCGCCCGCGCAGTACCAGCCCGACAACGTCGCCCACGAGGACGACCCGGAGAACGGGACGCTCTCGGTCGACGGTGGCGGCGATGACAAGCACGTTCTCGTCGACACCAGACACTCCAACCGGTTCGACGGTGCGGACGTCGACCCGCTGGTCGAGGCGCTCATCCGCGAGGGGCACACCGTCGACGTCGGCACCGAGTCGAGCGGCGGCTTCGAGTCGGGCTACACCAACGCCACGCTCCAGCGCTACGACGCGATGCTGGTCATCGCGCCGACGGGGTCGTTCTCCGAGGGCGAGGTCGACGGACTGGAAGGGTTCACCGACGGCGGCGGCCGACTGGTCGTGCTCGGCGAACCGCGACAGTTCACCGCGGGCGGCGGTCTCAGTTCGGGGTCGTCGGTCCGCGCGAGCGCCGACTCGCTCGCCGCGGCCTACGGGCTCCGGGTCGGCTCCGAGACGCTGTACAATCTCGACGACGACGCTAACGACAACAACTACGAGAGCGTCTACGGAACCGCGACCGGGGGCGACGCCCTGACCGACGGCGTCGAGCGCGTCCAGTTCGACACCGCGGGCTATCTCATCCGCACCGGCGACAGCGACGCCGAGACGCTCGTACAGGCGGTCGACGGAACCCGCACCGCCGACCGCGGCGTCGCGGGCGAATACGACGTCGCCGCCCGGAACGGTAACTTCGTCTTCGTCGCCGACGCCTCGCTCGTCGAACGCTCCGAACTGTACGACGCGCACAACGAGCGGTTCGTCGGCAATCTGCTTTCCTTCCTCGTCTCCGGCGACAAGCCGGACGACGTGCCCCCGACGACGACGCCCGAGGAAGACTCCGGCGGCTTCTGACCACCGCCCGGTCACTCTTCAATTGCGCCCGAACGTCGTCTGACCGCTTTCAGTCCGGTCGAGACGGAGTCTCGATCGATGGTCCTGTGACTCTCCGACGTATCGACGAGAAAACGCGAGTCTCCGCAGTCGCCAGTGCCAGGGGTCCCCCGGCTATCCTTTCTTGAAACCGACCAGAAATCCGCCGGTGAAGCCGGTACTGACGGGCACGGCCGAGAGCAGGCTCGAGAGCAGCGACGCGCCGTCGCCGCCGGCCTCCCCGGCCGACGCCGTGGCGTTTTTCGCGCCCCCGCTGATGGCGTCCCAGTCGACCTGGAGGACGCCACGGGTCTCGAGGAACTTGAACAGCGCCAGTTCGAGCCCGACTATCACCGCGATTATCTTCGCGACTTTTTTCGCGGCGTAGCCGATGATGCCGCCGATCATCGCACCCCCACCGACCTCCAGCCCGAGTTGCTGAAAGCCGATCCCGTCGAGTTGTAACAGTGCCTCTACCATGTCCACTCCCTGACGTTGCGGGGTTAAGGCTTTTGTGCCAGTCGTCAGACGCGCGGCAGTGTCCGAATTTCCGCCCCTCGCGTCGTCTCTGGGACGTATCCGCATGCTCGAACAGAGTTTAAATACGCGGGTGCCTTACCGCGATGTAAGTGACGGCCTCACAGACTCGACAGCGAGCGGTAGTGGCAAAGCGCGTCGACAGCGGCGAGGCGGACACGACGGAGATCCGCGACCTCGCGCGAGCGGCCGGCTACGGGGTCGTCGACGAAGTTACCCAGACCCGGTCGGAAGACCCCGCGACCCACGTCGGCGAGGGCAAGGCCGCGACGCTCGCGCGGACGGTCGCCGAAGCCGAGGCGCGCGTGGTCGTCTTCGACAACCAGCTCGGCCCGTATCAGACGTACAACCTCGGGAACGTCCTGCCCGACGGCGTGCGTTTGGTCGACCGTTTCAGACTCATCCTGGAGATCTTCGGCCAGCGGGCCCAGACTCGGAAGGCCCAACTGCAGGTCGAACTCGCCGAGTTGCGCTACGAACTGCCCCGCGCCGAGGCGAAAGCCTCCCTGGCCCGCCGCGACGAGCGGCCCGGCTTCATGGGTCTCGGTGAGTACGACGAGAGCCGCGAAGAGGACATCAAGGCCCAGATCTCCCGCATCCGCGACGAGCTCGAACGGATCGAGGAGACCGAGCAACACCGCCGCGAACAGCGCCGCGAGTCGGGGTTCGACCTCGTCGCGCTCGCGGGCTACACTAACGCCGGGAAGTCCACCCTGTTGCGCCGCCTCGCCGAAGACGTCGACGTCGACGAGAACGAGGATCTCCACGCGGATCTCGACCCCACCGCCGAGTCCGAAGACCGCCTTTTCACCACGCTCGGCACCACCACCCGGAAGGCCGACATGGACGAGCGGGACGTACTCGTCACCGACACGGTCGGGTTCATCTCCGACCTACCTCACTGGCTCGTCGAGTCGTTCAAGTCCACGCTCGATTCGGTGTATCGCGCGGATCTCGTCCTCCTCGTCGTCGACGTGAGCGAACCCGTCGCCGAGATCCGCGAGAAACTGGTGACGTGTCACGACACGCTCTACGAGCGCAACGAGGCCCCCATCGTCACCGTCCTCAACAAGATCGACACGGTCGACCACGAGGAGGTCCAGCGCAAGCGCGAGGCGCTGTCGGCGCTGGCGCCAAACCCCGTCGTCGTCAGCGCGAAGACCGGCGAGAACGTCGCCGACCTCACCGACCGGGTCCATCAGGAGCTGCCCGACTACGAGCGCGAACGGCTCGTCCTCCCGATGACCGACGACACGATGTCGGTCGTCTCGTGGATCCACGACAACGCCACCGTCGACACCGTCGACTACGGCGACCAGGTCGTCATCGAGTTCGAGGCCCGCCCCGCTATCGTCGAGCGCTCCCGCAACAAGGCCGGCGAACTCGTCGAAGCCTCCGCCTGACCCGTTTCGCAGTCGTTCGGACACCCCTGCGGAACGCTGGATTCGACAGTCCGTGCATCGCGCTCATTTTTACCGACCTCGTGGCGCGCGCTGTCGAGCGTGCCGAGCAATGCGAGGCCGACCGAAGGGAGGTCTCGATGCGAACGGCGGAGCCGTGAGCAGCAGTGAGGCCGCGAGACATTTCCGTGCGAGGGACGAGAAGCGCAGCACGGCGAGCATCGCAGTCGGTTGGGGAGGGGTGTGGCCGTCCGCAGTCGCGGTGCCGTGCGGTTGCGGTGCCGTGCGGTTGCGGTGCGGTGCGGTCGCGGTGCCGTGCGTTCCTGGCGGACTGAAAGGGCGAGGCCCGGTCGCGCCGGCGGGGAGTCGCTGCGGCGGCACTACCCGAGCGAGCCCGGCGAGCGAGGGTATCTGCCGCAGCGACCGCGAGCGGGCCGAGGGCTTTCGTCGTTCTCAGTCGGTCGTGGCCACAACAGCTAGCGAGCGGGCCGCGGATAGTCGACGCGGGGGCGGAGAGTCGTGGGGCTACGGACCCGGCAGAGCTATATCCACTACGGCCGACAAAATAACAAGTCGTGACGAGAGTCGACCTCGACGACGGATACCTGTTCGCGCTGTGTCTCGTCTCGGGCGTCGTGGCATTCCTGGTGGAGATATGGGCGCCGTACCCGACGGGAGCGCTGCCGGTCCTCTCGGCGTGGCTTCCCCCGCGGGTCGGTGCGCCGAATCCGCTCGTAACGGGCATCGTCGCGTTTTCGGTGCTCCTGTTTTGCGACGGCTACCTGCGGACGCTACGGGCCGAACCCGAGTGAGGAGCACACCCCCTCGGCCGAACCGGAGAGACTCCGTGAGGGCCCCCCGAGCGCCACAGTGTTACAGGTAGAACAGGACGACCGAAAGGACGAGCAAACCGACCAGTATCAGGACGTAACTGGAGCGGGCCGGCGTCCCTCGAAGGCCCTGCCACGCAGTAAACTCGTCGTCGCCGCCTCGTTTCGAACCCATATGCTGACCCGGTCCGGGAAGGAATTGAGTCTTTGGCTACAGCCCGGCGATGAGAACATACAGCGCGGCCATGCCGGCGACGATGACTGCGAAGGCGAACAGCGCCTTCTTGATCCGGTCCCATCTCGACTCCGTCTCGGTGGGTAACACGTTCCGGGATTGGTACCCGCCCGGTGGGCTATTCGGTGGATCTCCCATACTCGGAAATTCAGCTATGCTGTCACATAGGTCTTGTGGGCGTCCGGTTCAGAGGCTGTCGTCGGGGTCCCAGTCGGCAGCGCGCGCCTGGAGTTCGGCGTCGCGGTCGGACTCGGCCGAGAGGTCCGGGACTTCAACGGGGCGGCCGTGCTCGTCGACGGCGACGAAGACGAACCGCGAGCGAGTGGTCGTCTCGCGGTCGCCGCTCCGGGGGTTCTCGCGGGCGGCGTGCAGCTGGACTTTGACGCTCGTCCGCCCGGCGTCGTGGACGAACGACTCGATGACGGCGACGTCGCCGACGGGGACCGGCCGGTGGAAGTTCATCTCGTCGATGCTCGCGGTGACGCAGGGCTCGCCCGCGAAGCGCATCGCCGACATCGCGCCGAGTTCGTCCATCCATTTCATCAGGTTCCCCCCGTGGACCGTCTGGTAGTTGTTCGCGTGCTGGGGCTGGACCCGCCACCTGTTCTCGAGATAGGTGCCTTCGAGCGTGGGCATATGCTGTGGTCGGGCTCCCCCTTTGTCGGTGTACCGGACAGCCGACCCGTTCTCGTGAGTGGCTATCGTCTGCTCTCGACCCGCTCGCTCGCTGTTCTCTCGACCGCGGACGCCGCCGCCACCGCAACCGTAGCCGCACTCGATCACGAGCGGTGAAAGCCCTCGACCCGCTCGCTCGCTGCTGTCCTGACCGCAGGCGACACCGCGACCGTAACCGCAACTGATCCTGAGAGTCGAAAGCCCTCGACCCGCTCGCGGTCGCTGAGCGGGATATCCGCGCTCTCCGCACCGCCCGCGCGGATAGTTGCCCGCTCAGACGACTACAGTGAACGCGAGCGCGTCTCGCCCTTTCAGCCCGCCAGGACCGCACCACGACCAGACCGCACCGCGACCGCGAACGGCCACGCACCTCCCCAGCCGATTCGCTCCCTCCGGTCGCTCATCCCTCGCACGGCGTCGTCGCGCACATAAACGCGCGCTCCAGCGCGCGCCGCGACAACTGTTCGGTCGGTCGTTACTCGTCGACGTCGATGGGCTGGCCGTCCTCGGTGGGGGGTGCCACGTGGTCGATGTAGGACTCCACGTCGGGGTCGTTCACGCGCACGCGAACATGAAGGTCGCCGAGTTCGCTCGGGTCGCCGACGGCGAAGTTGATCACGCCCTCGAAGGCGGGCTGTTTCTTCAGGTCGAACGAGAACGTGTCGCCGCGACGCCCGTCGAAGAAGGTGCCCCGCGCGGTGTCGAGGATCTCCTGGCGGTGCAGGCCCTCCGAGAAGTGTTCCAGCGAGTGAGTCGTCGCGACGAGTTCGCCCGGCCGTTCCTCGATTTCGGCCTCGGGGAACAGGTTGAAGATGGCGTCGACGACGCGGTCGGTGACCTCGGTGTCGTAGACGGGCGCGGTGACCTGCACGTCGACGCTGTAGACGGTGCTCACGACTGCTCACCCGCCAGGTCGGCGGCCGCGGCCTCGTTCAACAGGGCGCGGATGGCGTCTTGAAACTCGGCGAGAGTGCCGTCGTTGCGAACGGTGCGGTCAGCCATCGCCATCGCGTCGCCCATGCCGAAGCCGAGTTCGCGCTCGTCGCGGTCTTCGAGCGATTCGCCGCCCTCGTCGGCGCCCGCGTCGCGGCCCCGGAGGTCGAGGCGCTCGGCGCGAGCCTCGTCGGGAGCGGCGACTTTCACGAGGACGAACGCGTCGCCGAACGCCTCGACGAAGCGCTCGACTTCGACGTCCGAGCGGATGCCGTCGACGACGACGGTCTCGCTGTCTTCGAGGTTGGCCTCGATGAGTGGGAGCGATTCCTGGGCGATGGCGTCGGGCCCGTTCTCCTCGCGGAGGGTCCGGGCCATCTCGCCGTGGTGGGTGGCGGGGTCGAGCCCGCGGTCGCGACAGGCCTGGCGGATCACGTCACCCATCGTGACGACGGGCACGTCCGCCTCGCGAGCGACAGCCGCGGCCTCGCTCTTGCCGCTTCCCGGGAGTCCGACGATACCGATGACAGTCATTGACGGGTGTATCCCCAGGGCGCGCTTAAGCACTGCGTTGTCGCTCCTCGCGCGCTCGGGAGCTCGCATCCCGTGCTGACTTAAACTGCCTCGGTAAACCGGCAGATCGCTTCCGGGGGTGCCGGGCGAACTCCCGATATGGCGATGGGTGTTCACTCGGGGGAGCCGCTCCGGACGTTACCGGCGACGATCGAGCGCGCGCTTGGCTTCGGGTCGAACGCTGGCCCGGTCGAGCAGTTCGCCGCGGGGCTGGTCGGCGCGGCCTTCGTCTGTTCGACCGTCCTCGCGCTCGCGGCTGTAACGGGACCGTGGGCCAAACGCAAACTGTTCGCCGACTTCACCGACCGGATCGCGCCGAACCGCCACGGCCCCTACGGCGTGCTCATCATCGTCGCCGACGTGGTGCGCCTGCTCTCCAAAGAGCTGATCGTCCCTGAACAAGTCGACCGCCCAGCCTACGACCTCGGCCCGCTACTGGTGACCTGCTCTGCGCTGCTGGGCTTCGCCGTCATCCCGATGGGCAGCGGCGTCCAGATCGCCGACCCGGAGACGGGGCTGGCGTACGCCTTCGCCGTCGCCTCGCTGGCCACGGTCGGCCTCGTCATGGCCGGCTACGCCTCGAACAACAAGTTCTCGCTGCTCGGCAGCCTGCGCGCCATCGCGATGAACGTCGCCTACGAGATCCCGCTGGTCGTCACGGGTGTCTCCGTGGTGCTGTTCGCGGGCTCGCTCCAGCTCTCGACCATCGTCGAGGCCCAGCAGGCGACCCTGCTGACGCTCGGCCCAGTGACGGTGCCGTCGTGGTTCGCCTTCGTCAACCCCTTCGCGTTCGTCCTGTTCGTCGTCGCGTCACTCGCGGAAGTGGGGCGCAACCCCTTCGACACCGCCGAAGCGCCGACCGAGATCGTCGCCGGCGTCCAGACCGAGTACTCCTCGGTCTACTTCGTCCTGCTCTATCTCGGCGAGTTCCTCCACATCTTCCTCTCTGGGGCGATCATCACGACCATCTTCCTCGGTGGACCCGCCGGGCCCGTCCTGCCGGGGTTCGTCTGGTTCATGGTGAAGATGTGGTCGTTCTTCCTGTTCACCCAGTGGGCGCGCTACTCGATCCCGCGGGTGCGCATCGACCAGCTCATCTCCGTCGGCTGGAAGGGGATGCTCGTCTGCTCCTTTGTCAATCTCGTCCTGACGGCGCTCGTGGTCGGGCTCCTGGCAGCCTGACGGCGCCCGTGCTCGGGCTACTGGCAGCCTGACGGCGCCCGTGCTCGGGCTACTGGCGGTCTGACGGCGCCCGTGCTCGGGCTACTGGCGGTCTGACGGCGCCCGTGCTCGGGCTACTGGCGGTCTGACGGCCTCGTACGGTCAGTTGTCCCTGTATCCCGGGTATCCGCCGGGTTGCCCGCCGGCGGGGGAGGCGACACGCGGCAAGCCTTATTTCCCACCCGGAGAAACGCTCAGCGGACCATGGACGACCACGGGGGAGCGTCCGGTCCGGACGCGGCCGGGCCGGACACCGATAGTTCAGCGGAAGGCGGTTCCGAAACGGGTTCTGCCGAGACGGGTGAGACAGAGACAGCGGCTGGGACGAGCGAGACTGGTGCGCCCGCTGGAACGAGTGGGCGCGCCCAGCGCGTCGAGGCGGCGCTGCGGTTCGTCCGCGAGGTGTTGACGCTGGAGAACGTCGACGCGATCGAGGACCTGTTCGCACATCCCAACGAGTGGGCCGACGAGGACCTGCAGTTGCCGGGCGGGTTCCGCGTCGAGACCTACGAGGACTTCAAGCGCTTCTTCCGCCGGGAACTCTCGAAGATCGACGACCGCTCGGTCGAGGTGGACTCGGTCGTCGCCGAGGGCGACGAGGTGATGGTCCGCTGGCACGGGACCGGTCGCGTCACGGAGGAGTACATGGGCAGCGTGCCCTCCGCCGCGGAGCCACACGAGACGACCGCGGTCGCGTACTTCCGGTTTCGCGACGGCGATATCGTCGAGCAACGCGACCACGTGACGCTGCTGGACCTGATGCCGGACCTGACGCGCGCCGGGCGACAGGGCGTGGTCAAACAGATCCGTGACGGCGTCGCGGTAGTCGACGGCGACGACCGGATCGTCGACGTCAATCCGGCGCTCGTCGAAACGTTCGGCCGCGAGCGCGACGCGCTGCTGGACGAGTCGGTCGCCGTGTTGCTCGGCGAGGACGTCACCGTGCCCACCGACGACGAGACGGTGGTCGTCTCCGGCCCCGCGGACCGGCGGTCGTTCGAGGTGCAGGCCTCACCGCTGACCGACGGTGGCCGGCAGATCGGGCGGACGCTCCTGTTTCACGACGTGACCGAGCGCCGCCGACGCGTCCAGCAACTCGAAGTGCTAACCCGCGTCCTCAGGCACGACCTCCGCAACGACCTGACGGCCGTCCGCGGTGCGCTCGACGCCGGGCGCGAACGGACCGACGGTGACCTCTCCGCGATGCTCGACACCGCGTTCGAGGCCACGGACTCGCTGCTGGAAACGGCCGAGACGGCCCGTGACGTCCACGCCACACTCGACGACGGCTCGGTCCGCACACTGGACCTCGCCGCGGCGCTCGCGCGCGTCGCCGAGTGGGCCGACGAGACGTATCCGGCAGCGACCGTCGACACGGCTCTCGCCGACGGCGTTACTGTCCGCGCGAGCAGCGCCATCGAGCCGGCCTGTCGCGAACTGGTCGAGAACGCCTGTGAACACGCTGGCGAGGCCCCGACGGTGGGGATCGACCTCGACCGCGACGGCGACGACGCCGTCCTGACCGTCACAGACGATGGCCCCGGCCTCCCCGCCCACGAGCGGGAGGTGATCGCGGCGGGCGAGGAGACGCCGCTCGACCACGGGAGCGGTCTCGGACTCTGGTTCGCCCACTGGGCCCTCGAAGTCTCCGGCGGCGACCTCGCGTTCGACGTCGACGACGGGACGACCGTCCGCGCCACCGTCTCGCTGGCGGGCGAAGCGTCCTGATTCGCCCGTCTGGATCCAGTCCCGCCCGGCGACGGTCCGACTCGGTCCCTGGCCCGATTGCCTGGCCGGACTTAAACGACCGCGGTGAACCGGCCGAACTGCCTTTGGGGTGCCGTCCATACCGTCGGGTGATGGCAGAATCAGCGGCTCCGGCGACTGACGGCGAATCGGGTGGTGACAGCCGGCCGAACCCGGGGCGGGACGCGCCGGGTCCGGGCGGCCTCCCTGTGGTCGGGAACACGATCGAGTTCCTCCGGGACCCGCTGGGGTTCTACGAGCGGTGTGGTGCCTACGACTCGGACATCGTCCGCTTCGCCATCGGTGGCGACACGGGGTTCATGCTCACCGACCCCGACGATATCGAGCGGGTGCTCGTGACCGACGCCGCCGACTACAGGCGCGCCTCCATCACGCAGGAGTCGCTCGGCCAGATCGCCGACGGTGGTCTCTTCCTCCTCGAAGGCGACGAGTGGCAGCGCCACCGCACCGCGCTCCAGCCCTCGTTCTACCGCGACCGCATCGAAACCTACGCCGACATGATGGCCCGCTTCACGGACGAACGGGCCGACGAGTGGGCCGACGGCGTCGACGGTCCCCGTTCGACCGTCGCGGTCTCCGAGGAGATGCGCTCGCTCACCCTGGAGATCCTGGCGAAGACGCTACTCGACGTGGACATCCGCGAGCGCGAGTCGGCCATCCGCGACGCCGCGAGCGTCATCTCCGAGCGGTTCGACGCCGGGTCGCTCTCGGCGTATCTCCCGCTGTGGGTCCCCACGCCCGCCAACCGCCGCTGTAAGCGCGCCGTCGCCGCCTTCGACGAGGCGATCGCGGAGATGGTCGCCGAGCGCCGCGCCAGCGACGGCGAATTCGACGACCTGCTCTCGATCCTCCTGTCGCTCGACATCGGCGACGAGGGGAACGATGACAGCAGCGCCCTCTCCGAGACGGAGATCCGCGACCACCTCTTTACCTTCCTGTTCGCAGGCCACGAGACGACCGCGCTGACGCTCTCGTACGCGACGTTCCTCCTGGCGACCCACCCCGAGAAGCAGGCCCGCCTCCACGCCGAACTCGACGAGACTGTCGACGGACGCCCTGCTGCCGCGGACCTGTTCGAACTCGACTACCTCGACCACGTCGTCGACGAGGCGTTGCGCCTCTATCCGCCGGCCTACACCGTCTTCCGCGAGCCGACGCGGGACGTCGCGTTCCAGGGGTATCGCGTGCCCGAGGGCTCTATCGTCTCGCTCCCGCAGTGGGTCGTCCACCGCGACGAGCGCTGGTTCACCGACCCCGACACCTTCCGGCCGGAGCGGTGGGGCGACGCCGACGGGACCGCCACGGGGGAGCGACCCGAGTACGCCTCCTTCCCGTTCGGCGGCGGACCGCGCCACTGCATCGGGATGCGCTTCGCGCTCATGGAGGCCAAGCTCGTCCTCGCGACGCTCGCACAGCGCTTTCGCTTCGAACCGGTCACCGAACCACCGCTGGACCTCTCGATGCAGATCACGCTCCAGCCTGCCGATCCGATCGAGGTCGGGCTCACGCCGCGGTAACGCCGGATGGGTGCCCGCGAGCACCGCTCGGTCGCTCGAAAAGTGTTTGAGTGGGCGGGGCCAAACCGGGAGTATGCTCCGGATGCTGGCGCTGCTCCTGCTGATCCCGCTGTTGGACGCCCTCTTTCTGGTGTTCGTCGCGGGATGGCTCGGCGGGCTGGAGACCGTCCTGCTCGTCGTCCTCACCGCACTGATCGGAATGTTCCTCGTGCGAGCTGAGGGCCGACACACCGTCCGCAAGATCCAGCAGAAGGTCATGCAGGGGGAGACGCCGACGAACGAACTCCTCGACGGCGCATTCATCATCTTCGCCGGCGGGTTGCTCCTGACGCCGGGCCTGGTCACCGACGCGCTCGGGTTCATCCTGGTGATCCCGCTTACTCGCGCACCTATCCGGATGGTCGTCCGCGACTACGTGGTCGTGCCCTACATGGACAGGAAGACCGGTGGGTTCGCCACGGGCAACGTCTACATCGGCGGCTCTCCGTTCGACGGGGACGGCCAGGGTGCTGGCGGACAGGGTCCTGGCGGGAACTTCCCGGGCGGCGATCTCGGCGGCGCGACGGGCAGCGACGCGAACGAGGCGTACGACCTCGACGACGACGCCTACGACGTGGATGTCGAGGACGACTCGCGGTCGGACTGAGCCTCACTCAAACACCGGTGTGCAGGCGGTGCGTGGCGTGTGGAACCACCGCAGGGCACCCCGATCCGGGGCGAAAGGTAACCCTTAAAGGCTCCCGACTGAAACGCTGTGTTGCGCGCGGGCCAATAGCTCAGTTAGGTTGAGCGCTCGGCTGATAACCGGGAGGTCACCGGTTCAAATCCGGTTTGGCCCATGTTTTCTGCGCGAACCTGTGCGAGGAGCGAAGCGACGAGCACCAGTGAGCGCGATCACTGCCGCCGCCGGATTTGAACCCTGCCAGTCGCAGCGCGAGCGGAGCGAGCGACCGTCTGGCTTCGGTTCAAATCCGGTTTGGCCCACTTCTGTACCATACAAATTATAGCCGAGAGAGATATCTATCCTAACCGGTTGAGCGTTACATTATCGGACGAATCGGGATTCCGCGAGAAGGACAGAAAATCCAATACTAGTTGGTCGGCTACTCCACCCCGTCGCCGTCCGGCGGTGGATTTAGTCGCGGGATGGTCCGCGTAAGTACGACCACCGCCGCGGACCAGTCGGTCGACGGTGAGCGCGCGGTGCGGAACACGGCGCAGCACTACACCACCGTGCGCCGGCTCGACGAGGGCGCCGACGGGCCCAAGCCGGCGTGTGTCGAGAGCGAGTGGCCCCGTTCTCGCGCTTGGTCGGCGGGGCCAGCCTGTCGGTCGAGATACCTATTTGAAGACGGGGGGCGGATGGGGGCTTAATGGAAGGAACATTGCGGGACCGGACAGTACTGGTCACGGGCGGGGCGGGGTTCATCGGGCGGAAACTGGTGGACGCACTGGTCGAACAGAACCACGTGCGCGTCCTCGACGACGGATCGACGGGCGAACCGGAGCGGCTGCCGGACGGAGTCGAGTACGTCGAGGGCGACGTTCGCGACGAGACAGCGGTCGAATCGGCGACGGAGGGCGTCGACGTGGTCTTTCACGAGGCAGCCGTCGTCAGCGTCTCCGAGTCCGTCGAAGCGCCCGCGCGGACCAACGACGTGAACCTCAGCGGGACCGTCGCGGTGCTGGAGGCCGCCCGCCAGCATGACGCGCGCGTCGTGTTCGCCTCGAGCGCCGCGGTGTACGGCCGGCCCTCGTCGGTGCCCATCTCGGAGACGGACCCGACCGAACCGCTCTCGCCGTACGGTCTCCAGAAGCTCGCCGCCGACCGCTACGTCCGCATGTACGCTGACCTCTACGACATGGAGACGGTTGCGCTACGGTACTTCAACGTCTACGGGCGCGGCCAGCGCGGCGGCGACTACGCCGGCGTGATCACCGCCTTCCTGAACCGGATCCGCGAGAGTGCGCCTCCAGTGGTCCACGGCGACGGGAGCCAGACGCGCGATTTCGTCCACGTTTCCGATATCGTCCGTGCGAATCTGCTCGCGGCGACGACCGACGCGACCGGCGAGGCGTACAACGTCGGCACCGGGACGAGCGTGACTATCCACGAACTGGCCGAGCGCCTCGTCTCGCTGTCAGACACCGGTCTGTCCGTGGAATTCGGCCCCGAGCGGACCGGCGACATCCAGGACAGCGAGGCCGATATCTCGAAAGCGCGCGCGGAACTGGGCTACGATCCGCAGGTCGACCTCACCGAGGGACTGGCGGAACTGGTCGACTGAGTCGGCTGGCGGTCGCAAGAGAGCGAAGCCGGCCTCCCACCAGTTGAGTGGGCGGTCTCCGGACAGATGGCCGGCCGCGGGCGAATGGTCAGCCGCGGGCAAGTGGCCGGCCGCGGGCGAATGGTCAGCCGCGGGGGCACAACCGGTCGCGGGCGGATTGCCGATGTCACTGCAGTCGGTGGCCCGTGCGGACGCCCCGACTCGGAACGCCGCTTCCGCCACGTTCAAATCGGACGCCCGCCAGCGTGGATACATGACACGGCAAGTGTGGCTGAAGGCCGACGACGAGGTCGGCGACTGGGAGGCGCGCAAGCGCCGCATCACCGCCGGCCTCGAAGCCGGCGTCGACTGGGTCCTGGTCGACGAAGCCGACATCGACCGGGTGCGAGACCTGGGCGCCGTCAACGTCGCTGCGTTCTCTAACGGTGACGTCCACGTCATGGACGCCGAGGCCGACGACAGCGCCGATCCCGACCTCTCCGTCGTCGGGAAAGACAGCGAGGGCGACGGCTCGATGGACATCCCCGGCGACCTCTCGGGCTCGGCGGACCTCTCCGTCCTTCGCCAGGACGGCAAAGCCAGCGCGGGCTACGTCCGCATCTTCGACCAGCGCTACGAGGAGTTCGCCGAGGAAGTCGCGACGGCCGCCGACTACACCATCATCGTCGCCGAGAACTGGCAGATCATCCCCCTGGAGAACCTCATCGCGCGCATCGGCGACGAGACGACGCTCGTCGCGGGCGTCCAGACCGCCGATGAGGCCCGGACCGCCTACGAGACGCTCGAGATCGGCGCCGACGCCGTCCTGCTCGACTCGGACAGCCCCGACGAGATCCGCGAAACCTGCGAGGTCCGCGACGAGATGGGCCGCGAGCAACTCGACCTGCGGACCGCCGAAGTGACCGAGATCGAACAGACCGGCTCGGCGGATCGGGTCTGTATCGACACGGGGAGCCTGATGGAACACGACGAGGGAATGCTCGTCGGCTCCATGAGCCGCGGGCTGTTTTTCGTCCACGCCGAGACCGCAGAGTCGCCCTACGTCGCCTCGCGGCCGTTCCGCGTCAACGCCGGCGCCGTCCACGCCTACGTCCGCACGCCCGACGGCGGGACGAAGTACCTCTCGGAGCTCCGGAGCGGCGACGAGGTCCAAGTCGTCGACACCGCGGGCCGTACTCGCGAAGCCATCGTCGGTCGTGTCAAGATCGAGAAACGGCCGATGTTCCGGGTCAGCGCCGAGGTCGAAACCGACGACGGCCCCGACCGCATCGAGACGCTGCTCCAGAACGCCGAGACGATCAAGGTCGCGACGAGCGAGGGTCGCAAAGCCGTCACCGACCTCGAACCCGGCGACGAGATGCTCCTCTACTACGAGGACACCGCGCGCCACTTCGGCGAGACGGTCGAGGAGTCCATCATCGAAAAGTGACACCCCCCAGCCGCCACTCGTGACCCGCCAGATCGCCACGTCGCCGCCCCGTGACGACGGCCGCTGACCATGCTCGTCAGCCACTACTTCGAGTGGGAGTCGGCCATCACGGGCGGGTTCGCCCAGTCGGTCAACAACCAGCGGAAAATTCTGGACCGCCACGGCATCGAGTACACGACCGAACCGATCGTGGACGCGGACCTGCTCCATCTGAACAACATGGGGCCGCGGTCGGTCTACTACACCAAGCGCGCCCAGCGTGCGGGAACCCCCGTCCTCGCCCACACGCACAACACCGCCGCGGACTTCCGCGATAGCTTCGTCTTCTCGAACCAGATCGCGAAGCCGCTCCGGCCCTATCTCGAATACGCCTACGGACAGGCCGACCACCTGGTCTGTCCGTCCGAGCACAATCAGGAGGTGATCGCGGGCTACACGGACACGCCCTCGACGGTCATCTCGAACGGCTTCGACGCCGACCGCTTCGCGGGGTCCGACGACCCCGACCTGCGCCGAGAGTATCTCGACCGCTACGACCTGGAGCCGCCGGTCGTGTTCATGTTCGGCCACGTCATCCGGCGCAAGGGCCTCGACACCTTCGTCGAGACGGCCCGCGCGCTCCCGGAGTACGACTTCGCGTGGTTCGGCTACCTGAACCCGACGGGCGGCACGCTCGACCGCTTCCTCCAGCCCCGCGAGACGCGCCGCCTCGTCGCAAACTCACCCGACAACTGCACGTTCACGGGCTACATCGAGGACCCCCGCGGCGCGCCCGCGGCGGGGGACGTCTTCTTCTGGCCCTCGCGCAACGAGAACGAGGGGATGGCGCTGCTCGAAGCGATGCACTGCCGAAAACCGCCGGTCATCCGGTCGATCCCCACCTACGAGTGGCTGGAGGACGGGGAGGACTGTCTCAAAGCCAACGAGGAGTTCATCGAGCCGATCCGCCGGCTCTGCGAGAACCCGGACCGCCGACGGGAGATCGGCGCGACGGCCGCCGAGACCACCGAACAGTTCACGCTCGACGCGGTGGGCGAGCGGCTGGTCGGGCTCTACGAGCAGTTAGTCTGAGACAGAGCGGGGCGCAGCCGGTCGACGCCTCCAGCGTCCCGTCACGACGCGCCGGGGCCGTCTTCGACCTCGGCGTCGAACTCCTCGGAGCCGGGCAGCGGGTTCGTACACCAGTGACAGAACTCCAGGTCCTCGTCGATGTCTTTCCCGCAGTGGGGACAGGTTTCGCCGGCCTCGACCTCGGCGTCGCGGTGGGTGCGTTTGGCCAGCCAGTAGGCGTCGAGCATGCCGAAGATAGCGATGGAGGCGAGCGCCAGCGCGGCGTCGAGCGGTAGCGCCTCGGCCATCTCCTGATAGGCCGCAGGCGACAGCTCCGCGGGCCTGATATCCTTCGGGACCAGGACCTGAAAACTGACGAGATAGAGCGAGAACCAGACGAGCGAGCGGAGCCACTCGCGGAGGTAGACGTGCCCCAGGCCAGAGACCAGGAGCGTGAGCAGCGCCGCCAGCCACGGCCGCTTTTTCGTGGTCTCGCTCACGGTTTCGTCAGGAAGCTGCGTCGGCCGCCGTTGTTAACCTTCCGACTGGGGTCAGTTCTCCGGCGCTCGTTTCCCGCGGTTCGAACGCCGTCGAACCGTTATCCCTCATGCAAGCGCTCGACCAGGCCGGCGAGCGTCCCGAGGTCGTACTGGCCGGGTGCGGTCGCGTCGGCAGGGTCGACCGGCGCGTAGCCGATCCGCGACCCGTACAGCGGCGCGACCGCCCGCGAGTGGCGACCGGCCTCGCCCATCGCCATCGTCGCGACCGTCTCGCCGGCGGTCGTCGCCTCCCACGTCGCCGCGAGGAGGTCCAGCACGTCGCCCGGCCCCTCGGCCGTCACCGCCAACTTCGCCACGTCGCCGAGGCTCGCGGCGTCCGCGAGCAGTTCCCGCAACTGGTCCCGGTGTGGCGTCCGGTCGAAATCGTGGGTCGAAACGATCACCGCGGTGTCGTGAGCGCGGGCGTGGGTGACGAGGTCCGCGCCGCTCGGGCCCGCGTCCGTCTCCGCCGGGCCGGCGGACCCCGACTCGACCGTCGCGAGTTCGACGTCGATCGCCGCGACGGCGTCGTGCTCGGCGGCGGTTCGCAGCGCGGCCAGCCGGTCGGGGCCGTCCGCGACTTCGCCGCCCTCCCACCGTGGTCGGTTGGTCGCGATCAGGGGGAGCGCGCCCTCGTAGGCCGCGAGCGCGTCGAGTGGGTCGCTCGCGAGATCCATGCGGAACTCCACGGCGTCTGCGTGGTCGCGGGCCGCGGGTTCAGCCCCGAGGTCGGCCGTCGCCGCCGCGAGGACGAACGACTCGAAGGAGAGTGTCATTGGCCGCCCTACGGACAGCGGGGGGAAAAAGAATCCGAGACCGGTCGGCGAGCGAGAGCGGGGACGGTCGAGAGGCTCACGAGCAGAGCGACGAGAGGAAGAGCGAGGGGGCAGCGGCGGTCGTGAGACGACCCTCAGCGGTTGATGTCGTCGACGAGCGAGCGGATCTCGTGGATCTGGGAGGTCTGTTCCTCGTTGGCGGCGGCGATGCGCTCGATCTCGCTGGCGACCTCCTCGGCGCTCTCGGCGGTCACGTCGATCATCGAGGCGACCTCCTCGGTGGAGGCAGCCTGCTCGTCAGTCGCGCTCGCGACCTCCTGGGCGCCCTGTGCGGCCTCCTCGACGGCGTCGTCGATCCGCCGGAGGATCTCGACGGTCTCACCGACCTGGTCGATGCCTTCGTCGACCTGTTCGTTGGCGTACTCGATGCTCTCGACGGTGTCCTCGGTGTCGGCCTTGATGTTGGAGACGAGCTGTTCGATCTCCGTGGCGTTTTGCTGGGACTCCTCGGCGAGGCTCTTGACCTCGTCGGCGACGACGGCGAACCCCTCGCCGGCCTCGCCGGCGCGAGCGGCCTCGATCGAGGCGTTCAGCGCCAGCATGTTCGTCTGGTCGGCGATGTCATTGATCACCTCGACGATCTCGTCGATCTCGTCGATGCGACTGCGTAGGGCCCGCACGTCGTCGGAGACGTCCTCGTTGGCCTCGTCGACGGACTCCATCGCCTCGATTGCGTCGTCGGCCACGTCTCGCCCCTCGTCAGCCATGTCGCGGGCCTCCGTACTGACCTGGCGAACCTGATTCGCGCTGGAGGCGACCTCCTCGACGGTCGCCGAGAGGTTCGACACTTCGCCCGCGACTTCGCGCATGTTCTCCGACTGCTCGTCAGCGAGGTCGCTTATCTGCTGTGTGCTGTCCGCGACGCTCTCCGAGGTCTGCAGGAGTTCGTCTATCGCCGTTCCCAACTGCTCGACAGTCCTGTCCCCGGTTTCTCCCGCCACCTCGAGGGCGTCGCCCGCGGGGCTGCTGGACTCTGAAGCCATACGCGTACTCCAGAAAGCCTCCAAATTAAGCGTATGCCCGCAGTTATCAGCGATGAATCTTCCGGCTCGCCGAGCGGGCCGGCCGTGGCGAACGCGAGTGAGCCCGGCTCAGACGGACTGCCCAGAGTCGATACCGTATCCACCGCCCGATAGCGGGCGCTCGTCGCGGGACACAGTTCCAGCGACCCGTGTCAGGCCATCGGGAGGCCCTGCTCGGCCTCCAGCAGTTCGTGGTAGCGGTTCCGGATCGTGACTTCGGAGATGTCAGCGACCTCCGAGACGGCGGCCTGCGTGGTCTTCTCGTTGGTGAGCAGGGCGGCCGCGTAGACGGCTGCGGCTGCGAGGCCGACCGGCGATTTCCCGGAGTGGACGCCCTGTTCCTTGGCGTTCTGGAGCAGTTTGCGCGCGCGGTGTTCGGCCTCGTCGGAGAGTTCGAGCGACGAGGCGAAGCGGGGCACGTAGCTCTCGGGGTCGGCCGGCTGGACTTCGAGGCCGAGTTCCCGGATGACGTAGCGGTAGGTCCGCGCGATCTCGTTTTTCTCGACGCGGGAGACCTCGGTGATCTCGTCCAGCGAGCGGGGAACGCCAGCCTGGCGCGCGGCGGCGTAGACGGCTGCCGTCGAGACGCCCTCGATCGAGCGGCCCGGCAGCAGGTTCTCGTCGAGCGCGCGGCGGTAGATGACGCTGGCGGTCTCGCGGACGTTTTCGGGCAGGCCGACCGCGGAGGCCATGCGGTCGATCTCACCGAGGGCCTGCTTGAGGTTGCGCTCTTTGGAGTCGCGGGTGCGGAACCGTTCGTTCCACTTGCGCAGGCGCTGCATCTTCTGGCGCTGGTTCGACGACAGGGAGTTGCCGTAGGCGTCCTGGTCGCGCCAGTCGATGTTGGTCGACAGGCCCTTGTCGTGCATCATGTTCGTCGTCGGCGCGCCGACGCGGGATTTCTCGTCTTTCTCGCTGGCGTCGAACGCGCGCCACTCCGGCCCGCGGTCGATCTCGTCTGTCTCGACGACGAGACCGCAGTCCTCACAGACCGTCTCGCCGCGCTCGTCGTCGACGACGAGGTGCCCGGTACACTCCGGGCACTGTTCGTCGGCGGTTTCGGTTTCGGTTTCGGTGTCCTGTACGTCCGTTCGCTGTGATCTGAGGCGTGAGTCGCTCATTGGTTGGGCGCGTGCTATCCGGGTGGGGAAGCTCCCGAAAATTCCCGGACAGTTGTTCGGTGAACGTACCATACGGAGACGCTATTATAACTCTTTCGGCACAGGATCCAACGACGAGAATTTCCGGCCGGTAGCGGCCGTCTGCGCGGTGTGTGAACCATTTACACGACCGTGTCCGAACGGGGTTCAAATACTATCTTACCCGGGCGAAGGGCGACCCTACCGGACTTCGGACCAGCCTGGAGTGTGAGCGGCGAACACACGCCCCCGGACCCGGGCGGCCGCCGTACGTCTCCAGACCTGAGTGACGACCGTCCGCTTCCGGCCCGAGCGGCGACCATCCGCTTCCGGCCCGGGCAGCGAACACACGCCCCGCACCGTTTTGAGCGCGGGAGTGGTACGTGCCGACATGACAGGCGAGTCCGGTGAGCGCCGGGAGATCCCGGTCGAAACCGCAGCGGACGAAGGGACGGCGCAACGGCGGTGTGACTACTGTCGGCTCCCGGTCTCCGGGGACCCGTTCCTTCTCGACCACGACGGCGAGACGTACGCCTACTGCTCAGCGTGCTGTCGCGACGCCGTCCAGGAGAACGACCGCGTATTCACGCAGTACCACGGCTTCCGCCGGACCCCCACCGGCGTCGGCCCCATCGACGAGAGTCTGCCGCAGGGGATCCCCCGCAATTCGCTGGTGATGCTCACCGACCTCGCGGGGACGCGAACGGAAGCGATCCGCGCCGAACTCGTCTGGCGGACGCTCCAGCGGGGCGAACCGGCCGTGGTCGTCTCCTTTCTCGAACCGCCAGTCTCGGTCGTCCAGGAGTTCGTCACGCTCGACTGGAACGTCCTCCCGTATCTCGAATCCGGACAGCTGCGGTTCGTCGACGCGTTCACCTATCGGATGGAGGACCGCGACCGGATGTACGACCGGCTCAACGACTGGAACACACACCTGGCGCGCTTTTGCGAGGGGGCGACGACACGAGTGCGCGACCCGTCCGACACCAGCGAGTTGCAAAACCGGATCGACGACTCGCTGGAGCGACTGGACATGCAAGACCAGGGCGTGCTCGTCGTCGACTCGCTCAACGAGTTCGGCTCGCTCGTCCAGCCGGTTCAGGCATACGACTTCGTCAAGGACCTGCGCGCGTCGGTCGCGAAGAGCCGCTTCGTCCCCGTCTACGCCAGCGCGACCGTCGTCAACGACGGCGAGGGGTTCCCGCACGACCTCGACTACATGGTCGACGGCATCGTCGAGTTGCGGCTCAACGACGAACTCGTCGACGGGTCGCTGATGAAGCAGGTCCGCGTCCGGAAGATGAGCGGCGTCCTCAACCTCCCGAAGTGGGTCCTCTACGAGTACACCGCCGGCGAGGGCATCGTCACTATCGAACTCCACGAGGGACCACCGGACGACGAAATCGAGAGCGGACCCGAAGCGGCCGAGTCTGTCGGCCCGGCCGAGGCGGCGGGTGACCCCGCAGAGGACGGTACGAGCGACGGCGGGGCGGGGTCGGAAACCTGAGAGGCCGCCGGGAAGGGCGTACGCCCCGGAACGCCAAGGAATCCCGCGAGACGGGACGCTCCGACGAAGATGGCACGGACGACAGGACCGCTGGAGCGGGACGAACGAGAGAACCGACGGGGACTGAACAGCCGGTCCGGACCCGCTCACTGTCCGTCGACGAGCGCGATGAGGTCGTCGCGCAGGTACAGCACGGACTCGTAGCGGTCGCGCTTCTCCCGGGCCATCGCGGTCAGGACGATGTCGTCGACCGCCTGGGGGACGTCGGCGACGTCGCTCGGCGCCGGCGGCCGCTCCGCGGTGACCCGGCGCACGACCGACGCCGGTTTCCCCGGGTAGGGCTGGCGCCCGGTGAACAGCGCGTACAGAACCGCGCCGAGGCCGTACACGTCGGTCCGGTCGTCCGGGTCGCCGAACCGGTCGTCGACTTGCTCGGGCGCTGCGTACTGCGGGGAGAACCCCTCGACGGTGCCCGAGTGGGTGAGCAACCGCCGAGAGAGCCCCCAGTCGGCCACCTTCGGCACGTCCCATGCGTCCGGGACGCGCTTGAACAGCACGTTCGCGGGCTTCAGATCGAAGTGCGCCACGCCGCGACGGTGGGCGTGTCGGACCGCCCGCGTCACGCCGACTGCGACCCACACCGCCTGCGGAAACGCGAGCGTCCCCGCGCGTCGACCCAGGTGGCCCCCGCCCACGTACTCTGTCAGGAGCCACGGCACCGGGTCAGTCCCCCAGTCGACGACGTCGACGACGTGGTCGTGGCCCGTGAGGCCGGCCCACGTCTCGGCGCGCCTGGCCAGGTCCGCCGCCTCGGTGCCCTCGTCTGCGTCGGAGTCAACCCGGAGTTCCCTGAGCGCGAGTTCGCGGGCGCCGTCGCCGGTGTCGACCGTCGCCCGATAGACGGTCGCCTGGCCCCCCGCAGCCAACGGCTCCCCGCGCTCGATGTCCGCGTACGCGACATCGGCGCGGTCCTCGCCCGACACTCCATCCGGCACCGGCCAGTCGTCGGCAGTCCAGTCGGCCGAGGGCCCGGCCACCCGGAGCGACGGGTCGCGACGGCCCTCGTCGCCGGGCGAAGACCCACCGGTGGACTCGCCGGTACTGGCGCCGTCCCTCTCGCCCGACGCCAGCGAGAGGACGCTCACGTCGGCGTCGGCTCCGACCGTCGGCTCTACCCCAGTCAGTGACATGTCCCCGAGGTCGACACCGCCCGCTCCGCTGTCGCCGGATCTGCCGGCCGTGCCGAAACCGCCGTCGTCGGCCCCGTCCCCGCCGGCAGTGGCGATATCGTCAGCGTGGCCGGCAGTCGACCCGTCCTGGCCGGCGGTGGCGACGCCGTCAGCGTCGCCGGTAGCCGCCCCGTCTCCGGTCGGGCCCTCGCCGTCGCGGCGGTGCCAGAGGTACCCGCCGCCGACGACCCCGGCGCCGAGCGTCGCCAGCGCGAGCACCCCCGGGCCGACGGGGACCGCCCCCTCCAACCCGGGCGCGGCGTCGTCCCCACCCGGTCCGCTGGCCGCCGTCCGAGCGGGGTTCGCCGCCGCGGGAGTCGACGTACGCGGGCCGCCGCCGGTCACCGTCCTGGCGGGATTCACCGTCCCGGAGGTCGACGTACGCCGGCCCTCGTCGGTCGCTGTCGGGGTGGGATTCGCCGTCCCAGCAGTCGGCGTGCGCGGGCCACCACTGGCCTGTCCGGTCGAGGTCACGGTGTTCGTCGGCCCGGTCGCGCTCGAAGGCTGGCCGGCCGTCGGGTCCGCGTCGGTGTCGCGCGCGGCCGTGGCCGTCGCCGGCGTCGGTCCGAACGCGTTTATCCGACCGTCGAGGGTGCCGAAGACGAGTCGTCCGTCGCTGACCGCCGCGGCCGTGGTAACGGGACTCCCGGTCCTGACTGCCCAGGCCGCCTCCCCGGTCGCCGGGTCCAGACCCGCGATACGAAACCCCGTGCCGACGTAGAGGCGGTCGCCGGCGAGGGCCGGCGAGCGTGGTGCCCCGAAGCGCTGGACCGTCCATCGCTCGCTCCCGTCGCCGACCGCCCTGGCCGTGACCGCACCCTCCAGAGTCGTCGCGTAGACGGTCCCGTCACCGACTGCGGGCGACGCGCGTACCTCCGCGTCGAACGCGACGCTCCAGTGTTCGCTCCCGTCGGCAGCGTCGAGGGCGCGCAGTCGGCCATCGTCCCCACCGACGAACACCCGGCCGTCCGCGACGGTCGGCGACGATCGGACCAGGGCCGGCGTCTCCAGGGTCCACGCCTCGGTCCCGTCGGCAGCGTTGACTGCGGCGATCGTGCCGTCGTCGCTCGCGACGTACACCCGTCCGTCGCCGACCGCCGGCCCGGCCCTGACCAGGCCGCCGACGCTGTACGTCCACTCGACGCTCCCGTCCGCCGCGTCGAGCGCGTACACGTCGCCATCGTCCCTGCCGAGGTAGAGCCGCCCGTCCGCGCTGTTCGCCGCCGCCCGGAAGCCGACGAACGCGTCGTCGTCGAGAACCCATCGTTCGCTCCCGTCGGCCGCATCGAGCGCGTACACGCTGGCGTCCGCACTCCCGACGTAGACCGTTCCGTCCGTGACGGCCGGCGCCCCGACGACGGCCGCCCCCGTGTCGTAGGTCCACTCGAAGCGTCCGTCCTCGACACTGGCCGCGTACACCGTGCCGTCGTCGGCACCGACGTACGCGGTCCCTCCGGCGACGACCGGCGACGACCGCACCGCATCGGCGACCTGCCTGTGCCACAGTTCGGTCGCGCCCGCGACCGGCCCGGACCGGTCCGGCGCGTACCCCGTGTTGGCCGCGTCCAGCCCGAACAGCGGCCAGTTGTCCGTCCCGGTGGCTGTTTCCGTGTCGCTCGTCGCCGCGTCCGTGTCCGCTGGCGAGTCGTCGCCGTTCGCCCGCTGAGAGAGTGAGCTGCTGCCCACACCCACGAAACCACCACCCACGGCGCAGGCGCTCGCCACCTCCCGGAGCAGGTCCCGCCTGGTTCCCGATCCCCTCACCGGACAGCGGCGTGAGAATCCGCCGTCGAAGCGGCCGGTTCCCTCGCCTGACACCCCCGCATCGTTGCCACTTCATGCGACAGCCGCCGATAAATCGTTTGTCACTCTCTGCTCGGCGGTCAGTACCACTCACCGGCGAACAGTCTCCTCAGTCCGTCCGCGGGAGCGTCGCAGCGCCGATGGTGAGGAAGGCGAGCGCCAGTGCGACGAGAATCGCGAAGTTCGACACCGCGGGCGCGACGGCTCCCGCGTCGATCGGGTCGAACGTCGCCGCGCGCACGCCCCGCGAGAAGTAGGTCAGTGGCGAGAGCCCCATCGCGGGACGGAACCACGCGGGCAGCATCTCGGGCGGGACGAACGTCTCCGAGAGAAAGAGCAGGGGCAGCGCGATGGAGTTGCTCGCCGCGATGACGCCGTCCTGGGAGCCGGCCAGCGAGCCCAGAATCGCGCCCAAACCGCAAAACAGCGCGACGCCGACGACGACGTACGCGACAAGCGCAGCGAGCGCGGTCGGGCCGACAAGCAACTCGGCGCCCGTCAGCAGGAGGACGAGCGCGAGGAGGAGGAGCGCGGCGAGGCCGATGACCACGACGTTGACCAGCGTCTGCGCGAGCAGCCACTCGCTTCGCGACAGGGGAGTGGTCGCCAGCTTCTCGAAGCGATTGCTCTCACGATAGCGCGCCACCTCGCTCCCGACCCGAGAGAGGGGTGTGAAGAGGACGACGACGGCCAGATAGCCCGGCACGTAGTAGCCGGGGTCCTCGGCGAACAGCCCGCCCGTCGGTTCGGTGCGGACCAGCGCGCCGAAGATGACGACGATGATCAGCGGGAAAAAGAAGGTGAAGAAGACGGCCGTCCGCCGGCGCAGGAAGGAGTGCCAGCCCGCGCGAAAGGAGGCGCGGACCCGTCGCGGAGCGCTCACGCGTCACCCTCCGTTACCGGCGGTGATTCCGGCTCCGACCCCGATCCCGACCGCGCGATTCCGGCCCGCCCGCGACCGACTACCGACTCGCCGGTCAGGTCGAGGTAGACGTCTTCGAGGTCCGGCTGTTTCCACGTCAGCGCGTCGTAGGCCACCCCGACGGCGTCGAGCGCGTCGACCACGTCGCCGATCGCCGTCCGGTCGACGCCAGTGACGACAAGCGCGTCGCCCCGGCGCTCCCAGTTGGCGGCGCGTGCGAGATTGTCGGGCAGCGCGAAATCGTCGGGGAGCGGCGCCGGTCCGTCCCGACCGGGGTCGCTCGCGAGGTCGACCACGAGCCTGCTCGCACCGCCGTACTCGGCGACGAGCGCGTCGGGGTCGTCGACCGCCGCGAGGTCGCCGTCGGCGAGCAGCGCCACCCGGTCCGCGAGGCGGTGGGCCTCTGCCATGTAGTGCGTCGTCAGGACGATCGTCGTCCCGCCAGCCGCCAGGTCTTCGAGGAGACGCCACAGCGCTCGCCGGCCCGCGGGGTCGATACCGGTGGTCGGTTCGTCGAGGAAGAGCAGGTCTGGGTCGTTGACTAGCGCGGACCCGACGCAGGTGCGCCGGCGCTGGCCCCCCGAGAGGTTCTCGTACCAGGTGTCGGCGTCATCGGACAGCCCCACGTCCGCCAGCACCGCGTCGACATCGCGGCCGCCGTCGTAGAGCCCGCGGTAGTACGCGAGCAGTTCGCGCGCCGTGAGGCGCTCGGGCGGGTCGAACTCCTGGGGCAGCAGACCGATCCGCTCGCGGTCGACATCCCGGGGGTCCGCGCCGAAGACGGACACCGAGCCCTCGGCGTCGGTCGTGCCCGTGAGCGCGCGCACGAGCGTCGTCTTCCCGGCGCCGTTCGGCCCCACCAGCGCGAACACCTCGCCCGCGTCGACCGACAGCGAGACGCCGTCCAGCGCGACCGTCTCGCCGTACGTCCGCCGGAGGTCCTCCGCGACGAGCGCCGCAGTCATGCGTTCCAGTTTCGGTCCGGAGTGCAAAGGCAGTTCGATTCGCTCGTAAGTGGACTACCTGTGATGGAAGCGCTTGACGCGCTCGCCTCGAATGAGAGGACTGCAACTGCAGACCGCACCGCGACCGCACTCTTCCGAGTGAGATGGAAGCCCTCGACGCGCTCGCGGTCGCTGCGAGACATATCCACGCTCTCCGCACCGCCCGCGTGGATAGTGGTCTCGCAGACGACTGAATTGAACGCGAGCCCGTCTCGCCCTTCCAGTCCGCCAGGGTTCGTTCTGTGAAGACAGCCTGTACAACGTTCCACGTCGAATCGGCATGTGCAACGTACATTCCCTGGCGGACCGAAAGGGCGAGGCACGCGGGGCTCGAACGGTGCGAGGCCGACCGCGGGGAGGCCTCGATGTGAGCGGCGTCCTCGCAAGTGAAGCGAGCGAGGGCTCGAAAGACGAGCGGTGCGAGGGCGACCGAAGAGAGCCCTCGATGCGAACGGTGAAGCCGTGAGCGAAGCGAGTCTTTCGGCGA